>Ga0126329_10000004_pt1 | contig 177382 bp, 158 predicted proteins | sample InaspJWI85metaG_FD_104915 | JGI IMG/M metagenome (GOLD analysis project Ga0126329, IMG submission 104915) | Marine gutless worms symbiont microbial communities from Oahu, Hawaii - Inanidrilus sp. 2 OAHU.JWI-85 metaG | ecosystem: Host-associated > Annelida > Digestive system > Unclassified...
TGAGAAGGGCCTGCCCATGGCAAAATCGATTAAATCCAGACTAAAAGAACTCGAAAGACAAAACCGCCTGCTCACTGAAAATTTAGTGGATTCCATCTGGGTCATAGATGCCGAAACCATGGTATACGAATATTCAGCACCACCGGTTGGCAGATTAAGCGGGTACACGGCTGAAGAACTCCTCGGCAAATCAGTTTTCGAGGAGATGACCGATGCATCTGCACAAAAGGCCGTGGCGTTGTTAAAAACCGAGATGAAAGCGCATGGTCTCGGAAAGCATGTTGCCCGCTCGCTCGAACTTCAAGTGGTCAATAAAGCCGGAGGCACCTATTGGGTCGAAATTAGGGCTAAATTTGTCCAGGGACCCGACCAGTCGCTTAAAATAGTGGGTATTACGCGAGACATCACCGCTCGTAAAACGGCTGAAAAGGAGCAGGAACGCCTGAATAAGAAATTGGTTGAAGCGCTGGCGGAAAAAGAAAAGCTATTAAAAGAAATTAAGGTGCTCCAAGAATTGCTGCCTATCTGCAGCGGCTGCAAGCGCATTCGTGATAATGAAGGTCGCTGGTGGCCCATAGATGCTTACGTCCGCGCGCATACGGAATCCGATTTTACCCATACCATCTGTTCAGACTGTAAAGGTGTATTCTATGCAGATCATAAAAAAACGGCGTGATGCTCTCTTTTCCAGTCTGCGGTGTAGAAGATCCAGGCCCAGAGGACCAGGCTTTGGGTTGCCCCTCAAAGGGGCTATGCAAAAACCAAAAAGCAAAACCTGGCATCGCGCAGAGACGCGGAGTCGCAGAGAAAGTCAAAACCAGAATTTCGTCGCACTAGCGTGCGAAAAACCGGTTCGTGCTCTCAGCAACAGCGACCTTTTGGTTTTATCCGGCGACCTGACCGGCGTAGCCCGAAGGGCGAAGACGAAAGCCGGCAAAATACGTGGATTTCCCCAGCTGAGCTGGACTGTTCAATTCGTTTTCGGTTTAAGGAAGACGTCTGCGCCTTTGCGTCTCTGCGCGAGAATAGTGCTTTTAAGGTGCCGTTTGGACACCCCATTTTAGAAATACCATGCTGAAAGTATCCGACTGGCTTTTTAATTACCCGCCAAATCTTCACAAGGCCAATCATAGCGGTCTCTAGAAATGATAGTTAGCAGACCGTCCTTAAGTTTGATCATTTAGCAGCCAATTAGACTTGTAGGCCGCAAAGTACCCTGCCTGTCTTTGCTATCAGATTTTGCAGCTTTCGGTAACGAATCCTCACCGACTCATCCACCGATTGAGAAATTGCCACTCCAGTTGAAATTAATATTTTGAATCCTGGGTCAACTGGATTAGTATGAAGCACAGTGTAGGCGCCAGCTTAAGATTATTGCTTCACGTTTATGCAAACATTGTGGTCACAACACACTATTTCCGTCGGAGGATAAAATGTCCGCCAATTCCACCTTTGTGGGTGCAGCGGTTCCCAAACAATCGCTAAAAAAAACGGCCCTTAAAGTGGCATTGATCTATGCTAGTATCTCGGTCTTGTGGATCTTGTTTTCAGACCAGTTACTTTCCAGCGTCGTCAAAGATATCGAAACCATGACCTGGTTGCAGATGGTCAAAGGCTGGTTTTTCGTTCTGGCGACCAGCTACATTATCTATCTTCTGCTTGAAAACGACCTCAAACGATACTTTCAAGTTCAAGAAGCTCTCCAACACAGTCAACAGCACCTTCTCTCTCTAATGGAGGCCTTGCCGACAGCCGTCTCCTGGGCCGATGCAAAAGGGAATATCCAGTACAGCAATCATAAATTCCGCGAACTGTTCGGATATACCTTAGAGGACGCCCCAACCGTTGAGAAATGGTTTCAGTTGGCGTACCCGGATCAAGGTGATCGACAATCAGTTGTCGACCAGTGGGAAAGTGCTGTTCAAAACGCGCAGGTCAGCGGTTTCGAGATTTCACCGATCGAGGCCACCGTTACCTGTAAGGATGGATCCACCCGCTATGTAGCCATCATGGGGGCCCTCCTACAGGAGCAAATTCTGGGGGTATTCTACGACCTGACCGAGAGCAAGCAGGCGGAAAACGCACTGGAGGAAAGCGAGAACCGCTACCGAACGCTGTTCGAACCGGCCAATGACGCCATCCTGATTATGCAGGACAATCAATTCATTGAATGTAACCAGAAAACGCTGGAGGTTTTTGGGTGCACGCATGAGCAGATTGTCGGACAAACACCGCATAAATTCTCGCCCCCCGTGCAACCTGACGGTAGGGATTCGGTCCAAGTAGCCCTGGAAAAGATTACGGCGGTGCTGAATGGTCAGCCGGATGTTTTTGAATGGCGGCACACAAGATATAATGGGGACGCCTTTGATGCTGAAATCAGCCTGAGTTTGATTGAAATCGAGTCCCAAAAGTATATCCAAGCCATTGTGCGCGACATTTCCCTAAGAAGACAGCGGGACAGGAAACTGCAACTCATGCAGCGCTGGATCGAGCAAAGTGTCGACCTGTTCTTCTGGGTTGGGGACGATTCGCGGATTCTTTATGTCAATGAGGCGGTCTGCTATGCATTTGGCTACTCGCTTGAAGAATTTTGCACCATGAAGGTGGGTGATTTTGATCTGGAATTAAACGACGCGGCCTGGCCCGAGTTTGCCGAAAGTTTGAGAGAAAAGAAATCCTTGTCCTTTGAAACGCGTTTCAAGAAAAAAGATGGTCAGGTTTTCCCCGTAGAAATCACCGCCAACACCCTGACGTTTGATGGCAAAAATAATTATTTCGCCTATGCCAAGGATATCAGCGAGAGGGTCCGCTACGAAAAGGAACAGAAAAAACTGGAAACACAGCTGCGGCAAGCGCAGAAGATGGAATCGCTGGGTACCCTGGCCGGCGGAATCGCCCACGACTTCAATAATATCCTGGGTGCTATTTTGGGATACGCCGAAATGGTGAAGGTGGACCTGCCATCCGGCAGCCCTCTGGTAGAGATGCAACAAGGTGTAATCAAGGCCGGGCTGCGGGCACGGGATCTGGTACAGCAGATTCTTCTTTTTAGTCGCCAGGTGGACCATGAGATCAAAGCTGTCCAACCGCATCTCATTGTCAAAGAGGCCCTCAAGCTTTTGAGATCATCAATCCCCGTTACGATTGAAATTAAACAATTTGTACAATCCGACTGCGGAAGTGTTCTCGCCGATCCCACTCAACTGCACCAAATCATCATGAATCTATGCACCAATGCCTATTACGCCATGCGTGAATCCGGCGGCGTATTAGGTGTCAGTCTGGTGAAAATAGCCGTTACTGAAGAAGATATCTCCTTTAGCAACATGCAATTCGATCCGGGATGCTATGTAAAACTTGAGATCAGCGATACCGGACATGGTATGGACAGCGTCACCCTTGAAAATATCTTCACGCCCTATTTTACCACCAAACCGAAAGGTGAAGGGACCGGTCTTAGGCTTTCAGTGGTGCTTGGCATTGTCAAGAGCTTCAACGGGCATATCAAGTTTTACAGCGAACCGGGCAAGGGCACGACTGCAAACGTCTATCTCCCCTGTCTCGAAACGGAAATGGATGCCTTGGAGAAATCCGTCGAGGAGACCATCCCCACCGGCACCGAACGAGTTCTGGTGGTCGACGATGAAGCGGAAATATTGGAAATGGTAAAGCTATCCTTGGAAAGCCTCGGCTACCGAGTGCTTGATTATACGAACAGTAAAGACGCCCTTGCAGCGTTTGCAGAAGACCCGGAAAAATTTGATTTAGTGGTCACGGATATGACCATGCCGCATTTAACAGGACTGGAATTGATTCAACAAGTGTTTGCAATCCGCCCCAAAATGCCGGCGATTCTGTGTACCGGCTTTAGCGAATTGATCACCAAGGAAAAAGCGCGCGCCTTGGGCATCCGCGAATTACTCTCCAAACCGCTCCTGCGAACCGAACTGGCCAAGTCCGTGCGCAATGCGCTGGACGAATGACAGATCTAATCTGGGCTTTGTTTGCATCCTTCGCTCAGCAGGCGTCTTTAAGGCTTCTTGGCAAGAATTGCCAAATCCGCCGATGTTTCTGAAAAGGGTGTACCGGCAACATCGGAATAGAACGTTTCCACGTTAAAACCCGCTGCCTCGAATTCCTGACCGAGCGATTCCCGGCTGAAATACTGCAGCCAGTTATAAACGACGCGGGTGCGCTCTTTTTCAATAATGGTATATTTGTCGAGGGTGATCTTGTCTTCAATATACTTGAAAACATTTAAAAAGCCGAAATAGTCGTCTGCGGACCAGAAACCATCGAGTTGATTCTTTTCGTAGGTGGCGATTTCAGACCGGTTGTTAAAGGTATTCAGAGAGTGCACATCTAAAAGAACCGCCCCGCCCAGCTTCAAGAATTTATAAAACTTATTCAACATTATCTTTCTCTGGGAAGGGCTCAGGGCACAGATATCGCAGAAGATCATGGTAATCAGGTCGAACCGATTTTCCGTATCGAACTCCAGATAGTTCTGATGAATATAGTCAACTGCCAACCCCTTCTCAGCGGCCTTGTTTCGGGCGTATTGGATTGATCGCTCCGAAAAATCTATACCGGTAACGTCCGCGCCGGTTTCCGCAATACGGTTTGTGTATAATCCTGGGCCACACCCGAAATCTGCAATCTGCGTTCCTGTACCTACCCCAAAACTAGAGATTATCCAGACAGCCGATCGTTCGATAAAATCTTTATTACGACTCGAGAGGTCAATGGTGTCATTCAAATGGTACGCGAGCATTTTCTTGGAAGTATGCTCATCGGTCCACAAATCGGCAGCTGTATAGAATTCGAAAGGCGCCGGTTTCGAGTTTATTTCTTTTAGTTCATCAAACATTTGGAATAGTTCCTTAAATCAGAGCAAGCCAAATTTTCTTGTGCCCCACTAGTTAGTTTCATATTAGAGGTTATCAATTTACTTTAGCTATCCATTGCAGCCGCTACCATCGCTTTTACGTTTTCAAGCTTGGCATTGGCCGGGATGTCGCATCCTGATTGCAGGATGAATCCTTTCGGGCCCAGCTCCCGAATCAGTTTGGTACAATACGCGTAGACACTTTCCGGTTTATCCAAATACAGCATCGCGGCCGGGACATCACCCATGATGCACAAGTGATCACCTAAAATTCCTTGGCTTTGAAGATGTCCGTTTCACCATCAAGGGCCAGGATGCAGCGGCCTCTAGGCAGTTCTTTGAAACGCGCGAGCTCTCTCGTCCAGTTCGAATCCAGATGAAGCAGGGCAATCAATCCGGCAGCGACAACCTCGTGGACCAGCCGGTTAAAATAGGGCCAGACAAAACGCTGCCACATTGACGGGGATAACATACTCGGCGCTGTGCGCCAGCCGCCGACCCAGACAAGCGGGTATCCAAGATGCCGGGCCCGTTGAATGGTATCACCGGCAAGGTAGGGTACGATGGCATCCATTGCGGCGACAACCTTGTCGGGTATTTCAAACAAATCCCGGGAAAAGGCCATCAGCGAACGCGACCCGCAGAGCAGTTCGTAGTGGGTGGTCACATCGCCGCCGCTTAAAACCGGGACCCCTTCCTTAGCCCAAGTGCCCTTGACATCAGGTGATTTTCTCTGCGGTGGCAGATATTCAGCAGGCACATCATCTAAAATTCTTTCCCCCATGAATTCACTTGAAAACGCAGGCCATCCCATTTCCAAAAGGCGGTCATAATCCACCCTGGTCATCAGTTCGGTCTCGACAACCTGCCACATTTCGTTATCCGGCAAGTCGACCCCCGGCACGCGAACTTTCGAGAGGTAGTCATAACAAAGGCCGTAAGGCCAGAACGAACCATAGTTAATGGCATCACCCCCGGCCACCAGGTGATAGGCCTGGATCATCGTTTCCAGATTCCTGACCGGCGAAGCCAAAAAAGCGGACATGGGAGAACCGGTCACATACGCCGCAAAGCCTGAGTATTCCAATACCACCGGCACACGGTCAGGTTTTTCAAGTGCAACCGCCATTAAAATCCGGTTTAGGCGCTCGCCCAATAAGCGCTCATTTCCCAATACCAAACCTCCTTGATAAAATTCTTTCACTTCCTAACCGATACCAGCAATCCGAACCCGGCACCAGTCTGATTTAGTCGCGGCCGAATGCCGGCATCCTGGATAGCAGCTCTAACTATATAGAATTAATTGACATTTTTTAATGGTTTCGATAGTAACGGCGGAGACCTTTCAACACTATACATTTCAAAAGCAAGGATCCCCGCATGACGTACACCGACACAATTTTACCTTCCGCCCTGGACACAATCGGCAACACACCGGTTGTGGACTTATCCCGGCTCACAAAGGGTATAGATGGCCGCATTCTGGCCAAACTGGACTACCTGAATCCCGGCTTCTCTAAAAAGGACCGCATCGCCCGTCAGATGATCACAGATGCCGAGGCCAGCGGCGAACTACGCAAGGGTCAGACGGTCGTCGAGTTGACCAGTGGGAATACCGGGACCGGCCTGGCAATTGTCTGCGGCCTGAAGGGTTATCCGTTTGTGGCCGTTATGTCCAAAGGCAACTCCCTGGAAAGGGCGCGCATGATGAAAGCCCTCGGTGCCGAAGTTGTCCTGGTGGATCAGTTACCGGATTCAAAAGCGGGGGCGGTTTCCGGCGGGGACCTGGAACTTGTTGAGAATGAAACCCGACGCATCGTGTCCGAGCGCGGTGCTTTTAGGGCCGACCAGTTTCGCCTGCAAGGGAACTTCCGAGCCCACTATTTGTACACGGGTCCCGAATTTATCCGCCAGTCGGAAGGCGGGATTGATGCATTTTGTGATTTCGTCGGCACCGGCGGGTCCTTCGCCGGTTGCGCGGCAGCACTGAAGGAGCACAATCCCGAGATCAAGTGCTTTATAGTGGAGCCAAAAGGAGCCGCAGTTCTGGCCGGTGAAGATGCAGTTTACCCCAACCACCGCATCCAGGGTGGAGGCTATGCCATGGCCAAACTGTCCACGATCAAACAAGACCACATTGACGGCTACCTGCAGATTTCGGATGATGAAGCTATCGAAGTAACCCGTCGGCTTGCCCGGGAAGAGGGTATCTTTGCCGGGTTTTCATCCGGGGCTAATGTAGCTGCAGCCATGAATTTGCTGGAAACGGCATTCAAGGGCAAGACGATTGCGGTACTAATGTGCGATTCGGGGTTGAAGTATCTTAGCACCGATTTATGGGAGTAGAAAACCGTGAAAACCAAACTGACCATTCTATGCGAAAACTCGGTGAGCGTTCCCTTTGGTGTAATCGGTGAGCATGGATTTGCTTGTTTCGTGGAAACAGAGCAGGGAAACTACCTGTTCGATACCGGGCAGGGATTCGCCATTACCCAGAATGCCCAGGTACTGGGCAAGGACCTGGCAAGTATACGGGCCGTTATGATCAGCCACGGTCACTACGACCACACTGGTGGTCTACCGGCGGTGCTCAAGATTCGTGGTGCCGTGGATGTTTTTGGTCACCCGGACATGTTCACCCAGCGGGTATGGTCTTCCGAGGAAATAACCCGCTTTGTCGGCATCCCCTACCGACGACCCTACCTCGAGGGTCTGGGGGCCCGGTTTCGTTTGGGCACCGAGCTGGTGGAAGTGGGGCCCGGTGTTTATTTGACCGGTGAGATTCCCCGCCAGAGTGCCTTTGAAAAGGGCGATGACAAGATGTCGGCTATATTACCCAGCGGCGATACCATCCACCCCGACCCCATCAACGACGACCTTTCGCTCATCCTCGATACCGACAAGGGCCTGGTCATTGTCCTGGGATGCGCCCATGCCGGTTTGATCAATATCATCGAGTATGCCCTGGAAAAAATGAACGCAGACCGCATCCATGCCATCATCGGTGGGACCCATCTTGGATTCAGCGGCGAGGCGCAATTCGAGGAGACGGTAAAGGTGCTCGATCACTACCAGATCGATCTTTTGGGCGTGTCTCACTGCACCGGACTGGTCAAAGCGTCCCTGCTGCATGCCAGACTGCAAGAACGCTTCTTTTTTGGTACGGTAGGAACAGTTCTGGAAATATAGATCCCGTCCCTATAATTGTGCCCTGTACCAATTGCACTTTAGCTGTAGATATACTGAGGCCGATAACTGGCGGACTTTACAAGATCATATCGGGGTACTAGTGTATGCATGGCGAGTCTACACGGCCACAAGTTTCCAGCTCTGGGGACAATTAAGATGCGTACATTTATTGAATACCTTCTGTTCAGGAAATTCATTCTTCCGGCAATCATGCAATTCATGTTCTGGGCCGGCATTGATGGCACGCTGTACGGCACCTGGTGGCTCTACACCCACGACAATTGGACCTGGATCATGTCATTGGTATTCGGCATATTGGTGACCCGCCTGATATTTGAAATGCTCATCATCCGCTATGAAACGTTCATTCTCCTGCGGGATATACGAGACAAATTGAATGACGGCAATTAGACATTGGGGCATAGCCTTTGTGATGATATTGTTTGGAGCCCAGCTTGCATTGGCCGGCCAACACGGCCTTACATTGACAGCCCGGGTGAGTGGGGGCACACCCAACAAAGGACAAGTCATCATATCGCTCTTTACCTCACCGGCCAATTACTTGAAAACGCCGGTAATCAAAAAAACAAAACCGGTCGACGGCAGCGGAGAGGCGTCTGTGCGCTTTGACCACCTGGCCCCGGCAACTTACAGTATCAGCGTCATCTATGACGAAGATGCTGACGGGGAATTGGATACGGGCTTTCTGGGTATTCCAACGGAGCTGGTTGGTTTCTCGAATAATGCCAAGGGCAGTTTCGGCCCGCCTTCCTTTGAAAAAACAGCGTTCAATTTAGCCGCATCGAAAACAGTGCATGTCGTTTTGGAAAGCGCTAAGGATTGAAAATATTATTGGCGAACTATTCATATGAAAAGCACACGCATTTTAAGCATTCTGGTCGTCCTGCCGGCAATTCTTATGCTCAGCGGCTGCAAGCATATCTATACCGATATTGACATCAAGGCTCCTCCGGAACGCGTGTGGCGGATTCTGGCCGATATCGAGCGCTATCCGGAGTGGAATCCTTACCACGTAAGGGTGACGGGAACCCTGGCAGTTGGCGAACAGCTGGACGTCACCATCCATAAACCCAATGGCAAGACGGTGCACATCAAGCCGCATGTCATGCGACTTGAGCCAAAAGTGGAACTTACCTGGGGCGGCGGCATCAAAGGGCTGTTCCACGGAGAACATGTCTTTCTGCTTGAACCGGTGGGAGAAGGCATCACCCGGCTGGTGCACAAGGAAGATTTTGTCGGGATTTTTGTTCCGTTCGCCTCACTAGATGCTATCGATGAGGGATATCGACTGATGAACAGCCGGTTGAAGGAACGGGCGGAAAGCAACCATTGATTACGCAACCAGAAGGAGATAGCTACATGAAATTTACTATCGATCACTTCAACATCAATGTCCTGGATCTGGATAAAAGCCTGGCCTTTTACGAAAAGGCCCTTGGTTTAAAGGAAGAAAAACGAAGCGTTGCCGATGATGGCAGTTATATCATCGTCTTCCTGGGAGATGGTGCCACCGCCAACAAGCTGGAACTGACCTGGCTCGAGTCCCAGAAAGAACCCTATGACCTGGGAGACGAGGAATTTCATGTGGCCTTCAGGACCCCCGATTTCGATGCCGCCCATGCCTTGCACAAGGAAATGGGCTGCATCTGCTACGAGAATGAAGCCATGGGCATCTATTTCATTAACGATCCGGACGGGTATTGGCTGGAGGTGGTCCCGGTGCGATAGGAGAAGTGGTTTCAGATACTTCCATCTGAAACCACTTCTTTCAACATTAAAGAACGGCAATTGAGATGATCTGCAGGGCATAAATCCCCCTGGCCCAGAGGGCCAGGCCTTGGACGCCCCTAAAAGGGGCATCTCTGTCAGACACAAAGGCAAAACCCAGCATCGCGCAGAGACGCAGAGGCGCAGAGAAAAGCAAAACCAGAATTTCGTCGCACTATCGTGCGAAAAACCATTTTATACCTGCGCCAATAACGATTTTGGGGTTGTCTCCGGCGAAGCCGGGAATATTGATGGGTTTCTCAGCGTCTCTGTGTCTCTGCGCGAGAATATTGCTTTTACGGCATAGCCAACTATCTCTAATCTGGCCCTGAGGACCAAGTTGTTAAGGATTGAATAAAACATTTGGAGGGAAAGGCGAAAACATGCCAAATCCGATTCGGGTAAATGCCGTGCAAGGGCTCGCTGAAGGAGATTCTTTCTCCATCACGCGTACGTTCACGGAGGAAGACACTATCAAATTCGGCGACCTGACCAGGGATTACAACCCTGTCCACTACGACCCCAGATGGACTGCGCAGAAGGGCATGCGGGGCCTGATCTGTCATGGCCTTCTGGTTGGTTCGATGATTTGCGAGTTTGGCGGGCAGGTGGGCTGGTTGGCTACCGGCATGGATTTTAAGTTTCTTAAACCGGTCTATTTCGACGATACGATCCGCTGCACTATCTCGATCACGATGATAGATGAAAACATGCGCGCCGAAGCAGAGGCCATATTTACCAACCAGGAAAATGCGCAGGTGGGCCGCGCGTTTCTGACCGGCCGTCTGCCGACCGTGCCGGAACGGGACATTCTGGAACAAATGGTCAACGAGGAAGACCCCACCAACAAATTATCCACGAAAGAATATGGTTAGCGCCACTCTCCACGCAAAGAATCCTGATCCAGAAGGTCCGGCTTTGGGCTGCCCTTAGAAGGGGTTCGTCGTCTAAACACAAAAGCAAAACCATGCATCGCGCGACCCACCATTAACAATTGAAGGAGCGGGAAGTGCAGCTCGCCTGCCAGAGACGCAAAGGCGCAAAGGAAACCGCAACTATTATCCCGCTACGCGGGATTAAAACCCAAAGGACCTTGAAGTGGCTTTTAGCACGATATAGCGACCAGATTCTGGTTTTGATGTTCTCTGCGCCTCTGCGTCTCCGCGCGAGAATAATACTCTTGCGACACAGCCTAATATCTCTGCCCTGACCCTGAGGACCAAGTTTTAAAGGATTGAACAACCGCATTCCCGTCACTGCGACTTCCCGACTGCTGCTTAGATTGAAAATGTTGGCTTAGTGCTTACCATTGCATTGGAACCATAAAACCCTCTTACGGAAGGAAAACCGTGGTATGACAGTGACATCCAAGCAAAGATATGCATTCGAGACCGGCGTCTACCGTCCGCCCAGCGAAGGTGGCAGCGCTTCCCTGCTGGTCCGCTTTACGCGCAACTGCCCCTGGAACAACTGCACTTTCTGCGGCATGTACAAGACGGAAAAATTTCAGGTACGTCCCGTGGATGAAATCAAGCAGGACATCGATGCCATCGCCGCCATCTGCAGCGACCTGGCCCGGATCTCGATGGCCGGCGGCGACGGTTCCATCCTGACCCGTGGGGCGGCGGTGGAACTGATCCGGCAGAATCCGGAATTGGACTATCACCAGGGATTTGCCATGGTGTACGAATGGCTTTTGTCCGGGGGCAAGACCGCCTTTCTCCAGGATGCCAACAGCATCATCATGAAAACGGACCAACTCGTCGAAAGCCTGAAATACCTGCGCCGGACCTTTCCCACCATCGAGCGAGTGACCTCCTATGCCCGCTCCAAAACACTGGTCCAGAAATCGGCCGACGAACTGGCGGCCATCCGGAAAGCCGGTCTTGATCGGGTGCATATCGGGCTCGAATCCGGGGATGACGACGTCTTGAAAAAAGTCAGGAAAGGCTCGACTGCCGAAGGACACATCAAGGGCGGGCAAAAAGCGAAAGCGGCCGGCTTTCAGGTCTCGGAATACTGGATGCCCGGTCTTGGGGGCGCCGAACTTTCCGATCAACATGCTGCCAACACGGCCAGGGTTTTGAACGAAATCAACCCCCACTATATACGCTCCCGCCCTTTTCATCCCTGGCCGGCAACACCCATCGCGGACGAAGTGCGCTGCGGCGACCTGAACCTGCTGCCCGCCAAAGAGCACCTGCAGGAAGTCCGCAACATGGTGGCTGCCCTCGATGTCTCCTCCAGGGTCTGTTTCGATCACTCAGGGAACTACTGGAAAAGCAACAGTGGTGGATATCTTTTGAGCCTCAGCTATGAGGGATACCAGTTTCCGGATCAAAAGGAGGAGCTTTTGGCGTTAATCGATAGCGGGCTCAATTGATACGTTTTCATACCGTTAATCAATCTGTGTGTAAAGAATCCTGGCCCGTATGACCAGGCTTTGGTTCGCCCCATGAAAGGGCGTGCTACCAAACATGCCGTAGTCGCGTGGCCGGATTCAGAGGATCAGGTTGAAGACTGAAGACTGAAGACTGAAGAAAAACCTTAGAATTAATCTGACCGAATTGATTGCATTGAATACAAAAACTGCGATGAATCGAATATGGCACAGGTTTGATAGCTTTTTTATCGCTTTCACCTTCAGTCTTCAGCCTTCAGCCTAAACAACTTGAACCAGCTACCCCGGCATAGCCGGTTATCTCTGACGTGGCCCTAAGAACCAGGTTTTTTAGGACTGCATAAATGAAATTCAAAACACATCTCATAATATTGAATATTGTGGCCTGGGTTGCCGTGTTTGGTTGTTCAAATACCGCGGGGATTCCAACACCTGAAAAAATCGGAGCAAAGGACCGCGTCAATTTGATTACCGGCGCCAAGGCTGCTGCGGTTGTCAACAAATTACACGGCAGCGCCGTTGCTACCGGGGGAGATGTGATTGCCGAGTACGGTCGTGATACCAAAGACCTGTTGTATATCAGCGTATACACCGATGGGGAAAAAGCCAAAAATGCTTTTGATTTGATGATCGGGAAGATGCGCGCTGCCAGGGGTGGACCTTTCTCCCATGTGGTGCCCATAAAAAAATATGGTGGCCATGTTTATATGGCCCTGGGCATGGGAGCTGTGCATTATATCATCAGGTCGGGAAATCATCTTCTCTGGCTGCAAACCAATCAATCTTTTGGCACCGACCTGCCGCCGCGACTTCATGTGTTGTATCCCGTCTGACTAAAGTTAAAGGCAAAGATCAGACCCTTAACTTCGTTGGGGCTTTCAATCTGCTTGTGTACTTGGCACCAGCACGGCTGTTACCCCCTTTGGCCGGCTAAACCGGAAATGACCGTCGGACCACCTTTTTCTAATACTCCTATCATAATTGCCGATGGTTATTAGGAACCTGCCGCCGGGGTCCGGATTGGATTTAAATGTTACTTCCTGGCGCAATATTTGATCATGGTATTGATTTTACTAATAATTTATGTTATCGCGCATATATTACACTATTTGGGCAAACAGATGCGTTCGAGGACAGATCCATGTGGCGATTTTTTCTTCTAATCATTCTATTTTCAAGCATTGGTTTTAATACAGCGTACGCTGAAGATAATTTCAAAATCGATCTGACGCCTGGACTCGAGGAACGGATTGAAATTCTGGAAAATAGGATTCAGAGTCCACCCACCAACTTTGGCTACCGGACAGTGCGCCTGACCGTCCAGCCGAAACAGACCGGGGACAGACCGGTCATCTGGGCCAAATTCTATGACGCTGATGGCAATCTTCTCGAGACCATCTGGGATCGGGTCAAAGTTGATGGGCAGCAGAAGATCAAGTTTGATTACATGGATGTCCAGGTAAATGCCGTCAGGCTGGAACTGTCAGTCGGCAACGGCGGCTAGCTTCTTGGCTCTGCCGACCTAAAAAGTCAGAAGTCATCCTATTTCAGTTAAAATATTAGCCCTTTAAGGCTTATTTCGAAGCTAAAATATTCCCATTTTTTATCTAATTTCAGTTGGTTAACATGGCCAGACCACATTGGTTATATCTAATCGTATGTTTGACCTCGTTATCACTTGGGATGTTGTTTCCAGGTTGTTCGGATTACGGATCGATAGCCATTAAAAACGTTCATCTGGTCCCCATGGCTACGGAAACGATCGTCCGCAATCAATCTGTGTTGGTAAAGGGGGATCGAATTGTCAAGATCGGGGCAGCCGGATCGATGACGTTACCCGGCGGCGGCACCATCATAGACGGTCAGGGGGCCTATCTGGTGCCGGGACTGGCCGACATGCACATCCATACCCGGAATGACTGGCAATCGGAAGCCTGGCCGGTGAGCCCTTTGGCGCTGTTTCTGGCCAACGGTGTAACGACGATCCGAGACTTCGGGCCAAAAGGCAAAACGAAAACCTTCCCTCTCCATTGGCGGGAAGAGATCAGCCGGCGGGAACTCGACGGACCGTGGATCTATGCAAGCGGCGAAATATTATACGCCAGTCCTGCAGACGATGCTGCCGGCCTGGTGCGACGAAACCATGCCCAGGGATTCGATTTTCAAAAGATCTATTCCTATGTGTCCCCAGGAGACTTCAAGGCCGCCATGACTACGGCGAAAGAGCTGAAGTTTTACACCGCCGGACACATCCCCTTTCAACTGGGCCTTGCAAAAACCCTGTTCTACGGCCAGGATGAAATTGCCCATATCGAGGAACTGGATTTCGAGTTCATTGCCTTCAATCGCAACAAACAACTGCCCGCCAAGCAATGGCTGCCCTATGTCGTCAGCAGGGCCATGCGTCACTCTGACATGTCCGCCGGTTTCGATGAAACCGCGTTTCGGGCGCGCTTCGGCCCCACTCTCTCCGATATTATCCAAAGAATCAAAGTTTCCGACACACCGGTTTGCACGACTTTGTCGGTAGGGGACACCATCGTTCAAAAGTTGTTCCAGAGCAGCTGGTTCAGAGCGCGGCCCGAGAACAAGTATATGCCCAAGGCCTACTGGCAGGCATTCAAACAAGGACGGGAAAAACACCAACTGCAATTCCGGGAGGTCGAGGACCTGGCCCTTTTCAAATACGAATTGGAAAAATTGCTATTGCGAGAGTTGCACCGTGCCGGTATCACGCTGCTGCTGTCCACCGATTGTGGAACCGGGCATATGGGGATCGTGCCCGGCTTCTCTATCCATGACGAATTGCGTATCCTGGTTGAAAATGGGCTGTCTCCCTACGAAGCCCTGTATACCGGCACAGTCAACGCTGCGCAGGTGGCCTCCAAAATGGGCGGTCGCGGCGACTTTGGTGTCATCGCAGTCGGTAAACGCGCCGATCTGGTGTTGGTCAAAGACAATCCTCTCGAAAACATCAGCGCTCTGAAAAACATCCAGGGTGTGATGGCGGCCGGAAAATGGTATGACAAGTCCAAACTGGAAAAGATGACGTCTTTAACAAGGAAATGAGCACATTGAAACCGGCCGACAGAATCAAGATCTTGGCAAATCAGCGACAACCGTATCACCCGGTAACTTTGTTTTCTGTAGATACGTGCAAAGCGTTCCGGCGTTTTCACAACTCCATGGCCGACTACGTGCCTACCCCGTTGGTCAGCCTGGATAACCTGGCGGCTGAGTTGGGTGTCGCCAAATTATTTGTCAAGGATGAATCCCACCGTTTCGGCCTCAACTCCTTCAAGGCCCTTGGCGCCAGCTACGGCATGGCTCGGCTGCTGGCCGACAATTTGGGGCGACAAATCGATACAGTCACGGATGAATACCTGACCTCCCAAGATGTAAAAGAAAAAATCAACGATACCGTATTTGTTTCCGCAACGGATGGCAACCACGGTCGGGCCGTGGCCTGGTGTGCGACCAGGTTGGGATGCAAATCAGTCATCTACCTGCCCAAAGGCGCGGCCCCCTTCAGAGTGCGGGCCATTCAAAACGAAGGGGCCGAGACCCAGGTCACTGATTTGAATTACGATGACGCCGTCCGGCTGGCCACCCGGAAAGCTGGCGAAAACGGGTGGACCCTGATGCAGGACACGGCCATGCCGGGCTACGAGCAGATACCCGCCTGGATCATGCAGGGGTATACGACCATGGTGGCCGAAGCGCTGGAACAGATAGAACGAATGGGCAGCCCCCTGCCGACCCACGTTTTTCTCCAGGCCGGCGTAGGGTCCATGTCCGGGGCCGTGCTGGGATTTCTCGTGGAGAGGTTTAAAGGGAAACATCCCATTACCGTCATCATTGAACCGGAAAAAGCCGCCTGCATGTACAAGTCGACCCTGGCCGGCGACGGCCAGCCACATCGCGTTGAGGGTGGTCTGGAAACCATCATGGTTGGGCTGGCCTGCGGCGAGCCCAACCCCATGGGCTGGGAAATTCTGCGCGACTATGCTGATTTCTTTGTGTCCTGTCCTGATTTGGTAACTGCTGAAGGTATGCGCCGGCTGGCAAATCCAATAGGCGTTGACAGCAAGATCGTGTCCGGCGAATCCGGAGCTGTCGGCGCCGGCCTACTTGACCTACTGATGAGAAAGTCCGCATATGCAGAATATCAACAGGCCGTTAGCTTAGACAAAGATTCAATCGTATTGGCTTTTTCCACCGAAGGCGATACCGATCCTGACGGCTACCGCAAGATTGTGCACCATGGCAAGTGTCCGCCATCTCCTTGAAAGACTGTGGTAATAATTAGAAAAGGCCCAGTTCAACATGCACGGTTGGTTATTAATGATCTAGGCTCTAGAGCTGAAGTTTCAAACGACCGCATTAAGAAAGTGCTTAACTGGAAACCACGCTCCCTGGAAGCAATGGTTGTTTCAATGGCCAATAGCATGATCGAATTCGGTGTTGTGTAGAGCTAAACGCCAGCCTGCGGACTTCATCATCGCCCAAACAGCAAGGCGGAGCGTAAAGACTGGACTTTAAATCAAAATTCTAATTTTGAGATTACCTCTAACAATTTAAGCTTTTGATTTGTTGACTTTTACATTCTATCGACATAGAGATAAATATTCCCCTTGAAATTGCACACGTCACGAACCGTACAGTTCAGCGGCCCTGCCTATCGAATCCCGCTCATGCCCTGATCGCATTCACAATCTGTCAGCTCCAATTTCTTAAATCTAATATCTTTACAAACCGTTAACCGTGTATTCTCCGTGAGCTGCCATGGAAATATTACTGCAAACAGGATCCTTCAAATTTCCTGAATGGAGGCTTCAGGGGATCTTTGCGTCCAGCTGAAGCGCCACACCATGCTTGTTTGGCCCCGGATAGGCAACCATACATGCCGTTATGGCTTAGGCTATCCCACCCGAGATGCGAATCACAAACGCTCACCGGGGTCAATTTTAAGTTATTCCCCTGTAGAGCAGAAGGTTCTTAAACCATTAATAAAATACAAAAAAAGGAGGTGGCTGCATGAAGCTTGATCGACGGCAGTTCATTCAGGTGTCGGGCGCTACGGCGGCAGGCCTGGCTGTCAGCCGGTTGGGCTTTGACCTCAGACCGGTCAAAGCGCACGCCCAGATGATAAAAACCCGGTATGCCAAAGAAACAACGACCATATGCTGCTACTGCGCAGTCGGCTGTGGCGCCATCGTGCATACCAGCAAGCGCGGAGACGGCCGGGTAATCAATATCGAAGGCGATCCCGACCATGTCATTAATCGCGGTTCGCTCTGCTCCAAGGGCGCTTCCCTGCGGCAGCTGGCCGACAATGAAAACCGGATCATCAACCCGCTCTACCGCGCGCCCTTCAGCGATACCTGGCAGGAGGTCTCCTGGGACTGGGCTCTGTCCAAAATCGCCCAGCGCGTCAAAGCCACCCGTGATTCCACTTTCACGGAAAAGAACGACAAAGGCCAAAAGGTCAACCGGACCACCGGGATTGCTTCGGTGGGCAGCGCCGCTATTGACAACGAGGAATGCTGGACCCTGCAGGCCCTGATGCGCAGTATGGGGCTGGTATATATCGAACACCAGGCCAGGATCTGACACAGCGCCACAGTTGCGGCTCCGGCAGAGTCGTTCGGACGCGGCGCTATGACCAACCACTGGATCGACATCAAAAACAGCGATTGCATTTTGATAATGGGCAGCAACGCTGCCGAGAATCACCCGGTCTCATTTAAATATGTTACTGAGGCCATGGGCAACGGGGCCAAACTGATCAGCGTGGATCCCCGCTACACACGCACTTCATCGAAGGCCGATATCTACACGGCCCTGCGGTCGGGCAGCGATATCGCCTTTCTGGGCGGCATGATCAAGTACATCCTCGACAACCGGCTTTATAATGAAGAGTACGTGGCGGCCTATACCAACGCTTCCTTCCTGGTAAAGAATACCTACCATTTCAAAAAGGGACTTTTCAGCGGCTATACAAAAGGTACTTCCGGTCCCGCACTCGGCAAATACGACAAGTCCACCTGGGCCTTCCAGACCGATAAGAAGGGCGTGCCCAAAATGGATCGGCGTCTGAAAAACCGGCGCTCGGTTTTCCAACTGCTGAAAAAACATTACAGCCGCTACAACCTGAAGACAGTTTCGCAGGTAACCGGCACCCCCCAAGACGATCTGATCGAGGTGTATAAAACCTACACCGCCACCGGGGCCAAGGGCAAGGCCGGTACCATCATGTACGCCATGGGCTGGACCCAACATACCACCGGTACCCAGACCATCCGCGCCATGGCCATTATCCAGATGCTCCTGGGAAACATGGGTGTGGCCGGCGGCGGCGTGAATGCTCTGCGGGGCGAATCCAACGTGCAGGGATCCACCGACCACTGCCTGCTGTGGCACATCTGGCCGGGATACCTGAAGACCCCCCGGGCCTCGAACACCGACCTGAAGGCCTACAATGCCAAGTGGACCCCGAAAAGCAGTGACCCGCTTTCCGCCAACTGGTGGAGCAACTACCCCAAGTATTCGGTGAGCCTGCTCAAATCGTTTTTCGGGGAAAAAGCCATGGCGGCCAACGGCTTCGGCTACGAGTGGCTGCCCAAGGTGGACGACGGTGTGGGCTATTCTTGGTTCGACCTGTTCGATGCCATGTACAACAAGGAGATCAAGGGCTTTTTCGCCTGGGGAATGAACCCGGCCTGTTCCGGGTCCAATGCCGGCAAGGTTCGCAAAGCCCTCGCCAACCTGGATTGGATGGTCAACGTCAACCTCTTCGACAACGAAACCGGCTCTTTCTGGAAAGGGCCCGGCAACGATCCATCCAAGATCAAAACCGAAGTCTTCATGTTGCCCGCTGCCGTTGCGATGGAGAAGGAAGGCAGCATTACCAATTCCGGCCGCTGGATGCAGTGGCGTTACCAGGGCCCCAAACCGTTGGGCAACAGCCGCCCTGACGGCGAGATCATCACCGCCCTGGGCCACAAGCTTAAAGAGGCCTATGCACAGGGCGGCGTCTATCCGGATCCCATCCTGAACCTGAAATGGGACTACGAAACCAACGGGGCGTACGACCCTCACAAGGTGGCCAAGGAAATCAACGGCTACTTTCTGGAAGATGTCACCGTTAAAGGCAAAAACTTCAAAAAGGGCACCCTGGTACCCAGTTTCGCTTTTCTGCAGGCGGACGGCAGCACCTCTTCGGGCAACTGGCTTTACTGCAACAGCTACACCGAAAAGGGGAACATGGCGGCCCGCCGCAGCGGCAAGGACGCGCCCAACAACATCGGGCTCTATCCCGAATTCTCCTGGTGCTGGCCGGTCAACCGGCGCATCATCTACAACCGCGCCTCGGTGGATCCGACCGGCAAACCGTGGGATGAAAAGCAATGGGTAATAAAATTCGCCGGCGACCAGAAAGATGGCAAGTGGGTTTCCAAAAAATGGATCGGCGATGTGCCCGACGGTGGCTGGTACCCGTTGCAAAACCCGGACGGCAGCACACGCAAGGATGCCAAGTACGCCTTTATCATGCGCAAGCACGGCCACGCCCAGATCTTCGGCCCAGGCAGGGCCGACGGCCCCTTCCCCGAGCATTATGAACCGCTGGAGTGCCCTGTTGAGAAAAACTATCTCAATCCGGTCATGGTAAATCCAACAGCCGCAGTATACACCACCGGGGCCGATACGTATGCAACCTGTGACCCCCGCTTCCCGTATGTGGCGACCACCTATCGTGTCAGCGAGCACTGGCAGACGGGCTTGATGACGCGCACCCAACCCTGGCTGCTTGAACTGCAGCCGCAGGTGTTTGTGGAATTGAGTGAAGAACTCGCCAAGCTCAGGCAGATCAAAAACGGTGAACGGGTCAAGGTCAGCAGTGCCCGTTCTGAACTGGAGGCCACGGCAATTGTTACCAAACGTTTCCGGCCCTTCAAGATGGGTAGATTGACCGTCCACCAGGTAGGGTTACCCTGGTCTTTCGGGTGGCGCTGGCCCGCTAGCGGTGCCGAAGAGAGCGCCAATTTGCTGACCCCGCCGTCGGGTGATCCCAATACCCGGATTCCGGAAACCAAGGCCTTTATGGTCAATGTCTCGAAAGTGTAAGGAGGTGATCTGAATGTCTTTCGCAATTTTTATCGACACAACCGCATGTACCGGCTGTCGGGGCTGCCAGGTCGCCTGCAAACAGTGGCACGACCTGCCGGCGGAGGAGACCCATAACAGCGGGTCGTATCAGAATCCGGCGGACTTGTCCTTCAATACCTATAAGCTGGTCCGCATGTCGGAAAAAGTGGTCGCCGGCCGCCTGCGCTGGCTGTTTTTCCCTGAACAGTGCCGGCACTGCGTCGACGCTCCCTGCCTGGAGGAGGCTGACGATGCCGGTGCCGTCTATAATGACGGCGCTACGGGTGCCATCCTGTACACGGCCCAAACCCGCAATGTGGACACGGACAGTGTGATTCAGTCCTGCCCCTACAATGTCCCCCGCCAGGCCGCCGACGGCACCCTGGCCAAGTGCGACCTGTGCAACGACCGGATTCACAACGGTGAACTGCCGGCCTGCGTCAAGACCTGCCCCACCGGGGCGATGAATTTCGGAACCCTCGAGAAAATGCGGGCACTTGCCCGGTCCCGGCTGAATGCAGTCAAGGCCAGGTTTCCCAAGGCCCTGCTGGCCGATCCCGATGATGTGCGTGTCATCTACCTGGTGGCCCATGCCCCGAATCTTTACCACGAATATGTGATCGGTTCGACCGGGGCACATGGGATGACCCGTCAGATGGCGTTCAGGCGGATGCTGCGCCCCTTCAAGAGGGCTGCCGCCCATCTGGGATAATTAACCCGACCGGCCGGGACAGCAATCCGGCCGGTCAATTCCGGAAATCGATTAAAGGGTCTTGCCATGACGACTGCCCCACAGTACCCGACCGAAGCCCTGATCCGGGCCAGTTTTAGAAATGCCCTGGGGACCGAAACGGCGTATACTGAACTCCTGCCCTTCTTCCAGTCCCTGTACGAAATGCAGGCCGCGGCCCTGAAAACAACCCTGCCTGCGGAGATCGATCTTGCACCGGAAGTTGTAAGCACCCGGTACGCAGCGGAAATGCCCCTGGTCGAGCGGGGTGAGATCACCATGGACCCGGAGGCCGCGGCAACCCTGCTACAATCCATTCTGGCCGCAGCACAAAGCGCCAATCGCCAACTGGCGGCTTCCGCAACATTGCTGGACGGCTTTTTTGCAGGTGATGAAAGCCGCCTGGCGCGATGTCACCGGATGTTTCTGGACAAGGACCGCAACGGCCTCAGCGCGCTCTGCAGCGAGATCGGCATCGATGCTGAACCACTGGATTTTTTTCTCTACAACAGCCTGTGGCCGTCCCTGGCTAGCCACGCTCGGCGGCTGTCGGCCGAATATACCCCCAACGACGACTGGGCCAGGGGCTACTGCCCCATTTGCGGCGCCCTGCCGAAAATTGCTTTTCTTTCAGAAACCGGCCGGCGATTCCTGGTCTGCCGCTTCTGCCGCCATGAATGGCCCTTCGAACGAATCCGGTGCCCCTTTTGCGATAATAAAGACACTGACGCCATGGGATATCATGTCAACGACGACGACAAAGCGCACCGCATAGACACCTGCGACCGTTGCAAAACCTATATCATCACGGTGGACACGCGTCGGCTGCCGCGCGACTTCTACCCGCCCCTCGAAGCCCTCGTCGCCACCCACCTGGAGCTGAAAGCGGAGCAGATGGAATATCGACAGGCGCTAGATTTGAATTTTGAAGATTTGAGCCCGGGAGTCTGGTAGGCCATGCGATCGAGAGCGATGCATATAGTCTGGCTGGCGATGGTCGGCCTGATGCTTCTCAGCCCCGGCAGCGCGTCCCCGGCGGAAGGCAACCCATGGACCGCCATCCGCCTGCCGACGCCGGCCGATACCGCCGTGCGGCAATACCTGGGCCTGCCTGAAAACGAACACTTCACCGTCGGTCAGATCGCGGCGGAAGCCGTCATTGTCCAGGTTTACAGCATGTACTGCCCCCATTGCCAGCGCGAGGCCCCCCGGGTCAACGAGCTTTACGCCCGCATTGCCGGGCAGGCTGGGCTCCATCGGCGGGTGAAAATGATCGGCGTGGGGATCGGCAATTCTCAATTTGAAGTGGATTTCTACCGGGAAACATATGATGTAAGGTTTCCCCTTTTCCCGGATGGCAAGTTCATCATCCACAAGCAGCTGGGTGAAACCAGGACCCCTCATTTTTTCGTGCTGAAACCAGCTGGGAACGGGCAAGTCAAAGTGGTTTTTGATCAGGTCGGGGGGTTTGCCTCTTCTGGAAAGTTTCTGGAGATGGTTCGCAAGCACCTGGATAATTAGAAGCAATCACGAAATACGAAGCACGGAATGTTTTCAAGGCCCCCGCCGCAAAACCGAAACAAATTCAAAATTCGAATGGCCTAATGACCTAAACAAAGGATTGCTGGTTGTAATGCTTGGTCGTGTTTGAATTATTCGGTCATTTTGATTTGCCTTTTTGTTTCGTGTTTCGAAATTCGGATTTACGGCATTCGCCTTGAGAACATTCCGGGTTTTTCCTCACCTTGGAACATTGTATCGGCAAATCTATTTTCTAAAGAGTTTGAGAGACGCTACACTAGGTAAACAAACTATGACAAAACAAACCTACATTTTAAAGGGGATCGTCCTGGCGGCCCTCTTCTGCCTGCTGTCGGCCGGGGTAGTCCTCGCCGGTTCGGCTGCTTTTAAGGACAATATCTTCGATCCCGGACAGCTCCAACCCCGCGACAGTCAGTTGAAGGTCGCCGTAGGACAGGCAGCGCCCGATTTCACCCTACCCGCCATCGATGGCCGCAGCATCCGGCTCAAGGATTATCGCCGGAAAAAGAATGTCCTCCTCTCCTTCATTCCGGCCGCCTGGACCCCGGTCTGCTCTGATCAATGGCCCGGCTACAACCTGGCGCGGCCTTTCTTCGAAAAATACAACACCATCCTGCTGGGCATCAGCGTGGACAGTCAGGCGACCCTGCATGCCTGGACCCGCCAGATGGGCGACCTGTGGTTTCCGGTCCTCTCCGAATTCTGGCCCCACGGCGCCGTGGCTGACCGTTACGGCGTACTCCGCAGCGACGGCACCGCCGAGCGAGCCCTGATCTTCATAAATTCAAAGGGAATCATCACCCACATTCATGTCTCCGACATCAACGTCCGCCCGCCCCTTGAGCTGATTGTGGAACAGATGGCCCGTATGGCCACAGATAAATAGACTCACCGAAAGTAAAACCCTGCCGGCTCCAGGGACCTCAGGCCATTGCTCGGGTTTTTTATCATCGCATCCAGCTTGAAAAACGGACGGCCGATGAATATGAAAAGTGCCAGACCAGATTTAGTAAATAACTTTCGGACGCGGGTTCGACTCCCGCCGCCGCCACCATAATAATAAAAGAAGAAATAATTAGTCAGCACTGTTTGGGGCTATAGCTGGTATCCCATTTGCAGGCGATCCTACCATGAGTTATATCATTCAATAGGTACTCCTTCACGGGTACAGATTGATATTATCACGGTTACTTGTTAAAAAGCAGATTTACTTAGTCGGCGAGAAATTCAAAATTCGATCGCTTCATTCTTTACCACGCTAAATCAAGGCGGCTTAAGATGAATAACGCTTTATTTTTGATTTGCATCGTTCTGCTTTCACTTTCGGAATCATAGAGACAACAAAATGTTTAAAGACACATTTAAAGCGCTCCTAAAGATGGAAGTTTCTAAATTTTACCGATCATTTTCTTTAAATCTACTGCTAGTAATGGTTAGTCTTTTTACCTTTTTTCTTATAATTGAAATTGGGTATCGGACATATTTGCATTACAACAAACCTATCGCTGAATATACACCTTATGGACCAAGATATTTTAAGAACACCTCTGGAGTATATAGAGGTGTGAAAATGAGCATTGATAGACATGGTTTTAGAAACGGTATCGATGCAAAAGCCTGGGAAAAAGAACACAAGATAATGCTAATTGGCGATAGTGTGGGGTTTGGATCCGGTCTTGATGACCCTTATACTATAAGCAATTATCTTAATAGAATATCGCCAAATGAAAATCTTGGATTTTTAAACTTATGTAATCCTGCGTATGATACCATTCCCTTACTTAGTCGTTTGTATCAATATGGCGGGTCGCTGGGACCATGGAAACTTATTTTCTGGATGTATAGTATAAATGATGCAAAGTATTCGATAAGATATTACCCTTTGTCACGTCAAACTATAGAGCCTGCAAAACCTAATAATTTCGACAGATTGAAAAACTTTATAATATTCAAATGGCCCCATGCGGTCATAAGAAGATATAAGTATCATAAGAGCGCCCAAGAAATAAAAAAGGACCCAAAACGTTCCTCATGGTCAGCTTACTATAACTGGTGTTTATCTTCTTATAGACCGGGCTCAGTCACAAGAAGAAATGAGAAAGCTTATATTAGAGATATTATTACATGGGGTAACAATAATAAGACACCTATCATTTTTATTGTATTTCCAGCAGAAAATCAATTAACTGATGGCAATAAACTTCCACAGGAATTTATTCAAGAACTTGGAAGAGAATTAGGCTTCCCTGTAATTGACCTAATACCATATTTTATTAAAGCTCAGGAAAAGAGGCGATTATATCTACCTAAAGATCATACACATCTCAATAAGGAAGGAAGTAAATTGGTCGCAACAATCATTAGTGACTGGTTAAGAAGAAACGGTTATCTATAGGTGACGTTCTGCACTTTGTATTACATGATCTATTCGGAGTTCAAGAAAAAGTCGATCTGGAACCCTCACCAAAAACAGGCCCAATGCATAATAGGCCCACCACTGACTTGAGCCTGCTTAATATCAGTAGTTAAGGATAAAGCGTGATATGCTTTGGCTACCTCACAACTTATGATCAATGTATCCCGAATGTATCCCATAAAAGAACTTAACTATCTGTAATTGTGAGAATAATTGGGGCGGGGCGCAGGTTCGACTCCCGCCGCCCCCATTAGTGCTGCAAATAGTCCTTTGTGCAGATGCGGTGTGATCATCAATTTCTTGTAGTGTTGGTTTCAAGTGCTTTGATCGGGTTCAAGGTCCCGTCTTCGCTATAAAAGTAAGGCCGGGCAGGCAAGGCAGAGCGACAAGTTCAATCTTCACTATGTTTAGAAGCGGTTTTTGAGCCTTCAATTGGGCCCAAGGTCAAGGCGGACGTTAGGTTTCAACCGGAGGAATACTTGAAGTATTTCGAGGATTGAAAGCTTGCGCCCAACGCCGAGATTGGGCTCAAGGGGAGGTTCAAAAACCGCTTCTAACGGTACATACGATAGTCAATGCCATACCGCTTCGCCTTGTAGTTAAACTTTCTTACAGTCGTCTTCAGCAATTCCGACGCCGCCGTCGCATTCCCCCGCGTATTCTTCAACGCATCGATTATCATCTCACGCTCCAGACCCTCGACCGCCTCATCCAATGACTGCCCGGGCAACGTATCCGACTCTTCGCCGGTCTGGAGGGTCGGCGGAAGGTGGTAGCTGTGAATGACACCCTCTTCGCAGAGCAGGACGGCCCGCTCGATGCAGTTTTCCAATTCACGCACGTTGCCCGGCCAGTGGTAGGCCATGAGCATGTCGATGGCCGGGGTGGAAAACCGCTTGATGTCCTTCTGGTTCTCGCTGGAGTATCTTTCCAGGAAAAAATCGGACAACAGGAGAATATCGGTTTTGCGCTCACGCAGAGGCGGCATGTAGATGGGAAACACGTTCAGCCGGTAATACAGGTCGCCGCGGAAGGACTCCTCTTCGACCGCGCTTTCCAGGTTTTTATTGGTGGCGGCAATAATGCGCACATCCGCCTTGATGGTCCTTTGGCCGCCGACCCGCTCGAACTCTTTTTCCTGGAGGACCCGCAGCAGATTGGCCTGAACGTCCAGCCCGATGGATCCGATCTCGTCCAGGAAGAGGGTGCCTTTGCCGGCCAGTTCGAACCGGCCCAGTTTCTGTTTGATGGCCCCGGTAAAGGCGCCCTTCTCGTGCCCGAACAATTCGCTCTCGATCAGGTTTGTGGGAATCGCGGCACAATTGATTTTGACAAAGGGTCCTTTGGCCCGCAGGCTGTTGTAATGAATGGAGTTGGCCACCAATTCCTTACCGGTGCCGCTTTCCCCGCGGATCAACACCGTGGCGTTGCTCTTGGAGACCTGGGAGATCATCTGGTACACCTCCCGCATCTTGTTGCTGTTGCCCACGATGTTGGTGATGGTGTACTTGTTTTCCAGCTCCTTTTTCAGGCGCTTGTTCTCCTCGCGCAGCTGATCCTTCTCCCGCTTGATGGTCTCCAGCCGGACGACGTGCTGGGCGATCATGGCGGCCACCACGGAGAGAAGCTTCTGCCCCTGCTTGAGGGGATAGCTCTCCTCAAAGGACTTATCCACGCTCAGGGCGCCGATCACCTGGTTGCCCGTCTTGATCGGCACGCAGATAAAACTGCGCTCCTGGTCCTGCTTCGATTTACGGGTAGCGGTCCGGTTGAGAAATTCCGGTTCCTCGCTGATGCGTGGAATGGCAATGGGTTTACCGGTCTCGATGACCCGGCCGGTGATCCCTTCGCCGAGCTTGTATTTGACGCTTTTCACGGCCGACTTGGACAGGCCGTGGGCAACCTCGATATTGATTTCGTTGCGCAGGGGATCCAGGATGGTGACCGTCCCCCGGATCATGTCCATGGAGTTGGACAGAATGTCCAGGACAGAGTAAAGGGTTTTTCTAAGGTCCATATGCTCGTTGAGCGCCTTGCTGATTTCGTAAAGCAGCGTAACTTCTTCAATTCGTTTCATAATCTCTCATTTCACCCATTTAGGGACTGTAAAGGCACTACACATTTTGTAAAAAGTTAAGCAATGCCTACAATTCTGCTAAATTCTGTTTATTATGCTACAGTTTTGAAAATTTCATAAATTCAAATACAAAAATGTAACTAATACTATTCTGACCTTTTATGCAACCCTTTTATCAGAACCTATCTCAAAAAAGCCTTTTGGCCCAAACTCGGCGTTGGGCGCGAATATCAAAGCTTCAAAATACTACCAGTATTTCTCCAGTTTGATATTCACGGCCGCCTTGATTTTGAACCAAAATCCTTTCTTGCGATAGGTTCTCTATATTTCTAAGAAAGCTATTTGTCGGGTCTATTCATAATGGGATGACCGATAAACCCAATCCTCCTAGCGGTATAAACCTTGGCAGAAATTGAGAGGCCAGGTATTGACCAACCTCCAAGTTTTGACATAGTGGTAGACAGACCCACCCTTCTCGATACCGCTTAAAGGAACAGGCGGCTTATGATCCTGCATGTCGACATGGATGCGTTTTATGCGTCGGTCGAACAGCTCGACAATCCCGAGCTGCGCAGCAAGGCGGTCATCGTCGGCGGTAAGTCTAAACGAGGGGTGGTCTCCGCCGCCAGCTACGAAGCCCGGCATTGTGGGGTCCATTCGGCCATGCCGATCTTCAAGGCCAAAAAGCTTTGCCCGGAAGCAGCCTTTGTCAAACCACGGATGTACCGCTATAAGCAGGTTTCTAAAAAGGTTATGGCGGCTTTGGAACAATTCACACCGATGGTCGAGGTGGTTTCCATCGATGAAGCCTACCTGGATGTCAGCGGCTGCGGCCGCCTGCACGGCACACCTCTAGACATTGCCCAGAAAATCAAAAAGGAAATCAAAAAACAGACCGGATTGAACTGTTCGGTGGGCATCGCGCCGCTTAAGTTTTTGGCCAAGATCGCCTCGGATATGGACAAACCGGATGGCCTGACCGAAATCACGCCGGCGGAAACAGCCGATTTCATCGAGAACCTGGTGATTGAAAAGGTACCCGGGGTGGGCAAGATCACCGGCAAGATCCTCAAGGAAATGGGAATCCACAGGCTCGGGGAGGCCCGGCAGTATACTGAAAAGGCCCTGATCGAACGCCTCGGCAAGTTCGGCGTTCGACTGTTGGCACTGGCCAATGCCCAGAGCGACGCCCGGGTTGAACCGGATGCCGCCACCCACTCCATCAGTACGGAAAATACCCTGTCTGAAAACACTTCGGATCGCCCGTTTCTGACCAATAAGCTGCTTGCCCAAGCGGAAACCGTCGCCCGTCAGCTGCGAGCCAAGAAGTTCAAGGCCCGAACCGTCACCCTGAAAGTCAAACATGCCGATTTCAAACTAATCACCCGGCGCACCACCCTGGACCGCCCCACCCAATCCGGCATGACCATCTTCAAAGCCGCGGCCGACCTGTTTCGGGACTACCCCCTGACCATGGACCTGCGCCTTATCGGGGTCGGCGCCTCGGGCCTGCTGCCCGTGGATACACCCGTCCAGCAGGATCTCTTCGGCAGTGATACGGGCACGGGATCGGATCAAAAGTGGGAAAAGGCAGACCAGGCGCTGGATGATATCGCCAAGAAATTTGGGCAAGGAACGGTCAAGCGCGGGGCGTTGGTGGATCCCAAGGAAGAATAGATGGCTTGCCTTCCGTCATTCCGGACCTGATCCGGAATCCAGAGGACATATCAATTCCCTCTGGATCCCGGCCTTCGCCGGGATGACGCCAATAACCCGCACTATAGTTTAGTTACGATATTATTGGTTTTGAATTTCCCCTTTGGGACGCGCCGAGCATCGCAGGAAAGGGCGAAGGAGCGAAGTGCGTGTCTGAGCGCAGCGAGTTGTGCTGAGCGCGCCCTTTTCGAGAAGCACAGGGCAGCCCGCAGGGTCGCGTACCACGGGCGTTTTCTTTTGGTTCGTTTTCTGTCGCGCGAAAGAAAATGAACAAGACGTTAGAAAGAAAGGAAACTATTAGAGAATTATCTCGAAATGGGGAAAGTTCAACTGCCCTTAACAATAAAACTTTGAATAAACCCGATCAACTCCCCTTCATATTCGAAAGGCGCAACCGTCACCGCCAAACGAACACCGCCGCGCTCCGCCTCATAGTGGACCTCTTCTTTGCTGCCTGCGGCCAGCAACTTCAAAAACCCTTCGATCTTCTTTATGCTGGCATCCTCCATGTGGCAGTCCCGGATGTCGCGACCGATATACTCCGGCCGGCGGTCCACATAGCGGGCGCTATAGGCATTGTAGTAAAGCATGATCCCGGCGGGGTCGATGATGGTGATGCCGACCGGCAGGTGATCCAGGGCGGCTACCAGCCGGGACGCATCGATGGCTGGTTTGGTTTTTGGTTCCATATACGTATTGATTGGGAGGTGGAATTATTCTAGCGGCCTGCATCCCTTAGTGTCCGGATCATTTTTCCGAACTGTCATCCCCGGCGGCGTGGAATACCAACAACCACCCAGCTTTCCCTGTTCATGGCCAATTTGATACAAGGGCCGCATGTAATCCGGATCGAACATTTCATCGGTTTCCCGGTGAAAATCGTTGGGCACGTGGGCCAGGTAGTAGTGAAATTTGTTGTTTTGTGCCGTAACATAGAGCCGGAAAAGGTCCCCGATCCCCTGGGTCCGGATCAGGCTGTCTATGGAACGGCTGGCCAGCGGTTTCAGCCTGGCCCGGGTGGTTTTATATTCGGCAAGCATGCGATCATTGCGGATGATATACAGATCGGGTTTCTCTTTGATATCGAAGTGATCGATAAAACCTTTCCAATCGAGTCCCGGCGGGAAGAGAAAGACCTGGTTGGTAACGCCGCCGTCGGTGTACAGTTCCTCATAAACCTTGCCTTCATGGGCGATAGGGATGATGACCGGCGGAAACGCCACCGGGATAGCCGCCGAGGCCAGGATGATGCGGTGGATCAGTTCCAGGGCGTCTGGCCCACCCTGCTTGGCAATCTTGCCGATGTTCCACATCACCGGCCGGAGGGCATCCATGTCGGTGGTACCGATTAAAAGCACCCGCCCCTTGTTATGCTCGGCGGCGATAGCTTTCATCTCATCCATGGTGAGATACGCGGCGATCCTGTTTTTGAGCGGATTCGTATCAAATAAAGCATCCGAGAATATACTTGTAATAAAGGTCCGCACATTGATCAGATCCTCGGTGCCATGGGCGTTGTAAATTTCGTTCAGGGTCCAGTCGTAATCCGGCCCCAGAAAGGCAAAGGGCGCGATAAGCGCCCCAGTACTCACACCGGTGACAATTGAAAAGTTGGGGCGTTGACCGGATTTCGTCCAACCGGTAATCACACCGGCACCGTAGGCGCCGTTGGCGCCACCGCCGGAAATACTTAAAAAATTGGGGGCTTTCCGGAAATGATCGGCAAATGCCCGAAACCGTTGATTAAATTGCACCGATTGGATCGCCTTGTTGAATGCAGTCGGCGGCTCATCGCCCCAAGTCCTGATTTCCCAACGATCGAAAAGGTGAGTTTCACCGGACAATTTCTCCGGCATAGGGCTTGTTCGCAGGGGAGCGCCGGAACAAGCCGGTAATACCAACATAGCGCAGAGCACCAGTAGAAGTGCCTGCCGGTGAAAACACGTTAAAAAGCTAAACCTGTTCTCGTGAGATTTCATGCGCATATAAGCTCATATAATCCAGATTTGCGGAGGTGTCTATTTTTTATTGCTTAGCGTATCGATGACTCGGCTTACTAGCTGATCCGGCGTGACGCCGGATGCCGGCACGGTAATATCCGCCGTGCTACGGTAAAGCGGGCGTCGCTCGGCATAAAGGTCTGCCAGGTTCTGCCCAGGCGCATAGACCACACCGCGAGCATCGATATCCCGCAGGCGCTTTTCGAGAGTGGCCAGGTCGATGTCCAGAAACACGACAACCCCGGACCTATGCAGATGCTGCATGGCCGCTTTGCGATACACCACACTGCCGCCGGTCGCGATCACGCTGGCCTGGATGCCCAGGGAAAGGATGTGGCCCGCCTCCAGATCACAGAACTGCTCCAGCCCGTAAGTTTGGATCAATGCCTGCAGGGACTTGCCTTCCGATGTCTGCAAAGTGATATCGGTGTCTACAAAGGCCAGCCCCAGTCGCTTGGCCAGGAGCACCCCAATAGTGCTTTTACCAACGGCCGGCATGCCGGTAAGAACGATGTTTGTCTTAGCTTGAGGCATGGGGATCGTGACAGTTACATGTTGCCAAAGTTATTGCTAATCAATTCATTATAAAAAAGGGTTCGAGGGTTCAAGGGGTCGAGGGGCCAAGGGGAAAACCTTAAACTATCTTCAGAACCGATGATTAGTTGATTTTAGCGATTGTGGATTTGTTTTCCAAGGTTTTTATCAGTGCTTTTAGCATTCTTTCGACTTCGGCAATACTCTCCGTAATTGATGGTTGGCGCTCTTTGCTAAAAAAGCCTAAATCATCAGCTAACAATATTTGTGTCTCTAATTCACAGACCGAGCCATACGCGATGTAAAGCATACGGATATAATCAGCCATTGTTTTCCTTCCATATCCTTCGGCTATATTGGATGGAACAGATACAGCTGATCTACGAATCTGAGATATCAATCCAAAGCGTTCGTCTTTCGGGAAACTCGCAGTGACATTATAGGCTTTTAAGCACAACGCGTAGGCTTTTTGCCAGACCTTCAACTCCTTATAAGATTTGAGCATTTTTCGGGAACCTTTGCTCCCATCCCCTTTAGCCCTCAATTTTTTATTACTTTAACCTTACCCCTTGATTATTGCTTTTGTCCTTAAACCCTTGACCCCTCGGCCCCTGGACCCCTTGAACCCTTGCTTTTCAAAGCCTTCCTTTGCGAAGAATCGCTATCAACAACCAAATCCCCATCACGGCTGCAAAAATGAAACCGATGATCCCGATTATGGAGATGCCATAGAACAGCGGCGGGGTTTTGGAGATGACAATCATGGCCGAGCCGATCAGGAGAGCAGCAATAACGATGGCAAACGCAATCCGATTGCTGACTTGGTGCTGGGCCGCGATCAGTTCGTCCTGGTGTTCGTTGATATAGCGCACCACAAACTTCTGGCGCCGGATCTGGCGGGTGATGTGCAGCAGGTCCTTGGGAAAGCGATCTAGAAAGTGGAGCAGTTCGGTCCCGTAGCGCAGGATATCCTCGGTGATCCGCTCCGGGCGAAAACGGGCGAGTTTGACATTTTCGATGAACGGCGCCGTACGGCCGATCATGTCGAATTGCGGATCCAGCATGCGGGCCACGCCCTCAACTGTCGCCAGAGCCTTCATCATCAAAAAGGTGTCCGGGGGGATGCGCAGTCGGTGACGGGCGGCAAGGTCCATCAGGCGATTGAGCAGCTTGCCGATCTCGATATCCTTGAGGGACTTGAAGAGGTAGCTCTCCATGAACTCGGCGGCGTCTTTTTCGAGTTGCCGCATGTCGGGTTCATGGTCCCAGTCCGTCAACTTCAACAAAACCCGGATGGTTTTACCCGGCTGCCGGTGCACCACGTTGTCGACAAGGTCAACGAAATCCTCGCGCGTATTCAGATCCACCGTGCCCATCATACCGAAATCAAACAGACAGATCACCTCGCCCGGCAGAATGTAAATATTACCGGGATGTGGATCGGCATGAAAAAACCCGTGCTCGAATATCTGGCTGAGGTAGAAATCGGCTCCTTTGCGGGTAATGGCCTGCTTGTCCAGGCCGCCGTTTTCCAGTTCGCTGATATCCGATATTTTGGTTGCATCCACGTACTCCATGGTCAACACACGGGCTGTCGAGGAGCGGCGGTATACCCGGGGAATGTAGTAATCCGGGTCATCAGCATAGTACCCGGCCATGCGCTCCATGCTGGCGGCCTCGATGGCGTAGTCGATCTCCTTTTCCAGCGCCCGGGCAAACTCTTCCACGATTTTCACTGGCCGGTAGAACGCCACCTCCTTGATGTGACGCTCCATCAGCGTGGCCAGATGCAGCATGATCTCGAGATCCACCTCGATGATTTTCTTCATCCCCGGCCGCTGGACTTTCACAGCCACCTTTTCCCCATCCTTCAGCGTTGCCCGGTGGACCTGCCCGATGGAAGCGGATGCCAACGGCTCGGTCTCAAAGGTGGTGTAAGCCTTTTCCGGAGGAGCGCCCAGTTCCTTAAAAACGACCGCGCTGATCTCTTCGTAACTGCACGGTGGAACCCGGTCCTGCAAGCGGGAGAGTTCGTTCACCAGTTCCATGGGAATCAGGTCGGGCCGGGTGGAGAGAATCTGACCCAGTTTGACGTAGGTTGGACCCAGTTCTTCGATGGCCATGCGAATGCGCTCGGCCCGGGAATAACGGCTGACCGGTTTGTCCCGCTCTTTGGAAACCAGCTTGAGGCCGGAGGTGATGAACTGGTCGAGCTTGAGCAGATCCAATAGTTCATCGAAGCCGTAAGAGATGAACACGCCCAGGATATGACGATAGCGGTTGAGATGGCGATACGTCCGCCCCAGGACGCCTATTTTGCGAATGCTCAGCATAGCTGGAAGTGTAGCGGAACAATCTCAATAAGTACAGTTATTTATGATCGGCTAGATGGTTACGAGTTTACTTTAATTCAATTGGGCTGGGTAGAATCTCATAAAATGAAAATGAGATAGAAGCGATTTTAAAAGTGCATTTTCGCTCAAGGTCCCATCTTCGCTTTTCAAGCTACGCCGGGCAAGCAGGGCGGACGCGGATATCATATCGGAGTAATACTATCGTATTTCGAGGATATGATATTCGCGTCCAAGGCAGAGATTGTGCGAAAAGGCGCTTTTAAAATCGCTTTTAATCGGGACGTTCTCCTATCGCCTTCTTGAGCTCCCGGATTTCTTTTTTCAGTGCGTTGAGCTCCGCACCGGTAACCAAGTCGGCCTTCTTCATGAACTCCTTGACGGCCTTTTCTACGCGTTGTTCAAGTTTGTCCTGGGTTTCATGGATCTTGCTTTTGAACTCGGCCAGAAAACTGTGACCGTCCTCGTCCTTGAGATTGAGTTTCTCTTCGAACTCCTTGAACAGCTCTTCGATTTCGTCTTTCCCTTTCAGGGCCAGGCCAACACCGGTGAGCATGGTTTTTTTAAAGAGGTCAACAAGATCCGCCATTTTAAAATGCCTCCCCGCTGTTCAAGGTATTATATCAATATCGTTTCGGCTCACAAGCGGCCCAACCGGGGTGTTTTCCGGCCGGGCGATAAAACGTATTAATTAAAACCGTGTCCTTTCACAGATGGTAGATTTTGGTTCGGAGCAAGGCTTGAGTGATTTTGAGACCGGAGGCGTAGCAGACGCTACATCAATGATCTCAAAAAGCGCTTGCCGGGCGTAGCTTCCAGCGAAGCCTGGAGAACGCCGCCCTGGGACGACCCGTCCTCGCCCAAGCTATGCCGGACAAGAAGATACCGTTTGTGTGCCGAAACTACTTGAGTTTTCCTAATACACTGCTCGCAATGGTATTTTTCTGAATTTCCTTGGTGCCTTCATACAGCTCACAGATCTTGGCGTCCCGGTAGAACCGTTCGACCTCGTACTCGGCCATGTAGCCGTACCCGCCCAGCAACTGGATGGCTTCGTCGCAGACTTCCACGGCTGTCCGGGCGGCCACCATTTTGGCCATGGACGTCAATTTCGGATCGATGCGGCCCTGGTCGAAATTCCAGGCCGCCTTATAGGTCAACAGGCGGGCCATTTCAATCTTGGTGGCCATGTCGGCCAGTTTATGCTGATTGGCCTGGAATGTGGCAATTTTTTTTCCAAACTGTTCTCTACTTTTCGTATACTTGAGGGCGCGGTCAAACGCGCCCTGGGCCGTGCCGAGCCCCTGGGCCGCAATTAGGATCCGGCTTTCATCAAAGAATTCAAGTACCTGGTAAAAACCACGATTTTCCTTTCCAATCAGGTTGTCAACCGGAACGCGGACGTCCTTGAAAATCACCTCGGCGGTATCCATCAACTGGATTCCCATTTTGAGCCCCACGTCCACCGTGGAGACTCCCGGACGGTCGGCTTCGACGAGAATGGTGCTCATACCCCGGTGGCTGGGAGAAATTTCCTGGTCGGTCTGACACAGGACGCTGTAAAATCCAGCCATTTCGCCGCCGTTGGTGATAAAGATCTTACTGCCGTTGATCACCCACTCATCGCCCTCTCTTACCGCGGTCGTATCCATGCGCGTGATATCGGAACCGTGGTCCGGCTCGGTAAATGCACCGCAGGACAGCACCTCTCCCTCGGCAACTTTCGGAAGCCACTTGGCCTTCATTTCGTCGGAGCCAAAGTGCAGCACGATCTCGGAGGCAAAATCCGCCAGGATCAGGCAGGCCCCGACCGAAGAGTCTCCCCGGCAGAGTTCCTCGGCCACAAGGATATTTTCCATGACACCCAGGCCTTCGCCGGAGTACTCTTCCGGAAAGTGTATGCCGATAAACCCCAGATCGGCCGCTTTCTTCCAAATGGCCGTGGGGTATGCGTGGTCTTCAACCAGCTGCTCGATGACATCCTTTTTAAACTCGCCTTTAACGAAATCTCTGACCGCCTTTTGAATTTCTTTTTGGGACTTACTCAGTTCAAATTCCATGCTGTTTCCTTCTCTCTTGGTAGTTCGTGCCCGTCCACACAGGGCCGGTTTGGGACCCGGGCGCCGGTCCGGCTGCGATCTTGACCGCTTACGAAACTGGAGCGCCACGCCGGGCAGAAAAATGCCGCTGTGGATGGATACGCGTTAAACATCAGTCACCGTGGCAGGAGACATTTCGTTATTGGGGTGCTGCGCAGACAATTAGCAGAGGTACCATAACCCTTGGACCAATGCAAGGCGTTTTAGTTGCGGCGCTGAAGCATATTCAGTAAATAGATCGGGCTGTTATCTCTGTTCATCCCTCAAAAGGCCGCCTTGCCCCGACCAGCCCCGCCGACCGCATTGCAAACCCTCTGAATAGTCTTATTATTAGGGTTGACTGTTGCCTTATACTAACTTAAAGGTTGTTGGCTAGTTGCGTGTATCACCAGCGCTGTCCAAGCCAACGGTTTCGTTAGCGTTTACTGAAAGGAAGTACCAAAAGATGCCCTACTCAATCGCTCTGGCCGGCAAAGGCGGCACCGGCAAAACCACCGTCGCCGGCATGCTCATCCGCTATCTCGTGAAAACCGAGCGAGTCCCCGTTCTAGGGGTGGATGCCGACGCCAATACCAATCTCAATGAAGTCCTCGGACTGGAAGTGACCGACACCCTGGGCAATGCCCGGGAGGAAATGAAAAAAGGCGACGTGCCCAGCGGCATGACCAAGGACATATTCATGTCGATGAAACTCGAACAGGCCATCGTGGAATCCACCGGCTACGATCTGGTGGTCATGGGGCAACCGGAGGGCTCCGGCTGCTATTGCGCGGCCAATACCCTGCTGACCGGGTTTTTGGAAAAGCTGACAGGCAATTACCCCTACATTGTCATGGACAATGAGGCCGGCATGGAACATATCAGCCGGCTCACAACCCGCAATGTGGACCTGCTCCTGCTGGTGTCCGACACCTCCCGGCGCGGCATCCAGGCGGCCACCCGCATCAACAAACTGGCCGAGGAGCTGAACATCGGTTTCAAGGAATGCGGGTTGATCATCAACCGCTGCAAAGAGGAACCGTCTCCCAAGATCAAAGCGATTCTCGACGAAAACGAACTGAAATTGCTCGGCACGCTGCCGGATGACGATACGGTTTACGAGTATGATTTTGAAGGCCGTCCGACAATTGAAATACCGGAAGAAAATCCGGCCATCGCCGCTTCGGAAAGGATCTTTGAAACGGTTATTCCCTAGCGCCTATCCTCTGGAGTCTTTATGAATCGAACCGGCTTTTTGTACGACCCCCGCTACCTCCTGCATGATACCGGGCCCTATCACCCAGAAGTGCCGGAACGTTTACAGGCGATCCTCAAAGGCCTTGAAGAGGGCGGCCAGCTTGAAAATGTGGTTCGCATCAGCGCCCGCCCGGCGGCCATGGAATGGATCGAGTCCGTGCACGACGAAGCCTATATCCGCCGTTTCGAGGCGGCTTGCTTCGGTGGTCGCAAGACCATTGACTACCCCGACAATCAGATGTGTGCTGACACGTACGAAATTGCCCAGTTGGCTGTCGGCGGCATTTTGGACACCATCGATTTGCTCATGCAGGGCGAGATAGACAATGCCTTTTGTGCCGTACGCCCGCCGGGGCACCACGCCGAAGTGGACTGCGCCATGGGGTTTTGTTATTTCAACAACATTGCCATCGCGGCACGCTACCTGCAGAAAAAATGGGATATCGAAAGGGTGGCAATCATCGACTTCGATGTGCACCACGGCAACGGCACCCAGCATATATTCGAAAAAGACCCTACCGTGTTCTACTTTTCAATTCATGAACATCCGTCTTTCGCGTTTCCCGGAACCGGGCGCGCTTTTGAAAGCGGCGATGGGGCCGGCAGCGGCGCAACGCTGAACCTGCCAATCCTTCCCGGCCAGGGGGACAGTGAATATGTGGCCCATTTCGAATCGGACCTGCTACCGGCCCTGGCCAAGTTTAATCCGGGGTTCATCCTGATTTCAGCCGGCTTCGACGCGCATTGTGAAGACGACATGTCCGGAGTCAGCCTGACGACCGAAGGTTATACCAAGATCATGGAAACCCTGTTTGATGCGGCGGCCGAACACACCCAGGGCAAGCTGGTGTCCGTCCTGGAGGGCGGTTATTGTCTCCGGCGCCTGGGTGAACTGGCCAGCAATCATGTAGAGATACTCCTGAACAGGTAGTTCAGGAGCAGGTAAATAGACTGAAGGCTGAGGTCTGAAGGAAAACCCTCACAAAATTGCAGCCTTCAGATAAAAGAACCTGCGTAACGAAGTTACGCATCTGGAGGACACAATGTTTGTAAGTAACTCGATGACCGCCCGGGTCATCACCATTACCGAGGACGACACCATTTTCACCGCCCGGGACCTCATGCGGGACAATGAGATCCGCCACCTGCCGGTGGTTGCAAACGGCGACAAACTCGTCGGCATCATCACCGACCGGGGCATCCGCAGCGCCCTGCCCTACGATCTTTATAAAGGCATCGCCAGCGAAGAAGAGCAGGAAAAAGTCGCCGCGTTGAAAATCAAGGACATCATGACCCCGCAACCGAAAACCATTTCCCCCCTGGATACCATCCAGGACGCGCTCCTGATGATACAGAAAGAAAAAGTGGGAGCCTTTCCAGTCGTGTCGGATGACGGGCAGCTCAAGGGAATGATTTCGGTCCGGGACTTGCTGCGAGCCTTCACCAACGTGCTCGGTATCGGTGAGCCCGGTACGCTACTGTGCGTCCTGGTGGAAGAAAAAGTGGGCCAGATGAAAAAAATCGTGGATACCATTACCGCGGAAAACATTTCCATCGGCAGCATCCTGGTGGCCCGGTACTGGGAGGAGAATATGCGGGCCGTCTTTCCCTATCTGCTTACCCAGAACGTTGGCCCCGTGAAGAAAAAACTTGAAACCCTGGGCTTTACCCACTTGGACCCCATGCAGTGGTACATGGACCAGCTGCCGCAACATAAATGAACAAGGGGCCTTCAGTGCGCATAGGGCCTGATTCCGATCTTTATATTTACTACCTCGCCGGCCGCCTGCCCCCGCAGGCCGGTATCCCGGATGACAACTTTATCGGCAACTGGGAAGAAGAGGGGTTTTCCTTCCTCTTTTTCCGGTGCCCGTCTGAAAAAACGGTCACCCGTCTGGTGGCCGCCCACCCCCAATTACACTTGTTGGACAACTACCAGATGACCTATGCCGAGTGGCAGGGCGGACGGATCGACCCAGTCCGGATCGGCCGCTTCCGGCTGTGGCCGCCTTGGATTGAAGCCGTGCCGGAAAAAGGCACGATCGACATCATTTTGGATCCCGGGGTCGTCTTTGGCACAGGCACCCACCCGACAACCGCAGACTGCCTGATGGCCATTGACCGGGTTTGCACCACCGAACGTATAGAGCGCATGCTCGACCTGGGCACCGGTACGGGGGTTCTGGCCCTGGCGGCGGCCAAGCTCGGTTGCAGCCAGGCGCTGGCCGTGGACTTCAACTATCTGGCCACCGTTACCACCCTGGGAAATGTACACCACAATCATATGGAAGATCGCATTCTGGTGGTCAACGGGCGGGCGGAGCAACACCTGGACTACCCGGCGGACCTGCTGGTGGCCAATATTCATTATGATGTCATGCAGCACCTGGTCCGCAGCCCCGGTTACCTGGAAAAGCCCTGGTTTATCCTATCCGGGATGCTGCGCAGCGATGCCAAACGGATAAACGACTACCTGGCCAACCGCCCGGTGACCATTCTCGAACGGTACAGCCGGGACGGAATCTGGCATACAATTCTGGGCAAAACGCGAAAACATTGAAAAACATCCGTTTTTGTTATAGATTCAAAAATAACAAAAATCTGGCTGACCCAAGCATCCATCACCCGTCATAGAGTAAGGCGAAAGCGTCTTGCGGGATGTTATCCCGGCCTTGATCGCAACCGTCGCCAGAAAAACTATAACGATCTTATAATATCAACTTGTTACGGAGTCGATATGCGCATAACCTGCTGGGGTTCAAGAGGCTCCATCCCTGTTTCCGGAAAAGAGTATCTCAAATACGGCGGCGATACAGCCTGCCTTGAAATCCGTTCGTCCAATGATGACATCATTATCATCGACGCCGGTACCGGTATCCGCCGCCTCGGCAACAGCTTGATGGCCCAGAAACGCTATGCCTATCACATGATCTTCACCCACGCACACTGGGACCACGTCATGGGGTTCCCTTTTTTTAAACCGATTTTTTATGGACGCACGCGGTTGACCATTCACAAATGCCCATTTCACACTGATTTTGCGGAAAAAATGCTCAACAAAGTCATGTCGCCCCCCAGTTTCCCAGTAAAGTATTCCGAAATAAAGGCCAGCATCGAATATCCCAATGCCTGCCCGGAGACATTTTCCATCGGGGCGCTCACCATCGACCCGATTCCCTTGAGTCATCCCAATGGCGGCGCGGGCTATAAATTCACCGAGAACGGGAAAAGCTTTGTTTTTCTGACGGATAATGAGCTCGGCTTCCAACACGGCGGGGGTTTGACACCGGCCGATTACCTGGAGTTTGCCCGCGGAGCGGATCTTTTTATTCACGATGCCGAGTATACCGATGAAGAATATGAAGAGACCATCGAGTGGGGTCACAGCACCTATACCCAGGCTCTCGATCTGGCCATCAAGGCAGAGGTCAAACAGTTTGGATTGTTCCACCTGAACCAGGACCGGTCCGATGAGGGGGTAGATGCTATTGTGGCCAAGTGCCGGGAACGCATCAAGCAGGAAAAGATAGGCTTGGATTGCTTCGCCGTAGCGGCAGACGACACATACAACTTATAAGGTGTTGAGACCGATGGCCGAAGGCTGAAGTATATTCTTTACCTTCTACCTGCCACCTTCAGTCTTCAGCCTTCAGACTTCTACCTGAACAATGCCCGATCTGATTACAAAGGCAGCGTATGATATTGCCGCCAGTCGCAAAGTGGTCGCCCTGACCGGTGCTGGCATCAGTGTTGAGAGCGGCATTCCCCCCTTCCGTGGCAAAGGTGGGGTCTGGGAGAAATTCGACCCCATGGAGTACGCCCACATTGACGCATTTATGCGCGATCCCGAAAAGGTATGGCGGACCCTCATCGGTGAAATGAAAAGCACCCTGGATACGGCGCGTCCCAATGATGCCCACCTGGGACTGGCACGCCTGGAGTCCCTGGGGTATTTAAAGACGATTATCACCCAGAATGTGGATGGACTGCACCAGATGGCCGGCAATAGTGATGTGATCGAGTTTCACGGCTCATTCGCAGTCATGGAGTGTCTGGAATGCCGCCGGGAAATCGATACAGCCGAAGTCACCTTGGAAGAAATGCCGCCAAAATGTACGTGCGGCGGCATTTTGCGGCCGGCCTGCGTCTTCTTCGGCGAATTGATCCCGCCTGATCACCTGAGCCGTTCCCAGGCCGTCGCCGCCCGGTGCGACCTGATGTTGGTCGTCGGCACCTCCGCTGTAGTGCAGCCGGCGGCCTTTATGCCGGTCATCGCCAAGCAAAGTGGCGCCGTCGTAATCGAGATCAACCGCGAATCCACACCGCTTACCCACACCACCAGCGATTACCTGTTGAAAGGCCGCGCTGGAGAAGTTATGAATGCAATTCTCCAGGAACTCGAACAGCCGGCTTGATGGAACGCAATATGTCTAAATCACCATGTGGTTGGGTTAAGAAAATCACCGTACCCGCCCCCAGCCTGCAAAACAACACGGCGGATGCCGAGCGTGTCCTGGCCGCCCTGAAGCCGGCCCTTTCCAACGGTACTGTTTCCTTCGATATGGGTCTTTTGCGCAATCTCCCCGGGCTTCTGCGTAAAACAAACGGGGAATTCTACTGCACCCTCTGCCGCCGACAGGACCATTGGACCGTGCTCGACCTATCCCCGGCCAGTGACCCCGCTCGGCCGATCGGGGCGGCCATTGACCTGGGGACCTCGCGGGTGGTCCTGAGGCTGGTTGATCTGATCTCCGGTGACGTCCTGGGAGAAAGTTCTTTTGACAATCCCCAGATTGCAATTGGCCCGGATATCCTGGCCCGAATTCACCACGCAGCTGAAGAGGGGGGCCCGGCGGCTCTCCAGACCTTGATCGTCAATGGCCTGAACCACGAGATCGCTGCCTTGTGCCACAGTTGCGACCGGGTATCCGACGACCTGCTCCTGGCCGCTATGGCTGGAAACACCGCCATGACCCACCTGTTCATGGGACTCGACCCGCAGTGGATTATCCGGGAACCCTATATACCAGTGGTCAACCGACCCGACCTGGTAAGAGCCATCGATCTTGGCCTGAAACTGAATCCGCGCGCCCGGGTCTTTATTTTCCCGAACATCGGCAGTTACTTCGGTGGCGACCTTATTGCAGGAATCCTGCATGCCGGCCTCCATCAGAAGGAGGAGACGGCCATCATGGTGGACGTTGGCACCAATGCCGAGGTGGTGCTTGGCAATCGGAACTGGCTGATCGCCTGTGCCGGGGCGGCCGGTCCGGCCCTTGAGGGCGGTGTCACTAAAATAGGCATGATGGCCGGTCCCGGGGTCATCGATAAGGTACAGCGGGTAACCGGTTCCAGGCGACTGCGCATCAATACCATCGACGATCTGCCGCCGGTCGGAATCTGCGGCTCAGGCGTAATCGACCTGGCGGCGGCCCTGTTCCTGTCTGGTATGCTCGACGTCCGCGGCAAGCTGGTCCCGGAAAAATGTGATGGCCGTATCCGGTACCAGGCGGAACTGGCCCACTTTGTTTTGGTTAAAGAGGAAGATTCGGGGATCGGCCGCAACCTGACCATCAGCCAGGCAGACCTGGACAGCCTGATCAGGTCCAAGGCGGCCATGTACACCATCCTGGAAACCATCAGTCAGTCAGTCGGTACCGCCCTGTCCGACCTGGCGTCGTTTTACGTGGCCGGCACTTTCGGTTCCTTTATCAATCCCTGGGCGGCTATTTCCATTGGGATGCTGCCCGACCTGCCCCTGACCGCTTACCACAGCTTGGGCAACAGCAGCCTGGGTGGCGCTACCCACTATTTGACCCAAGCCGATTGCCTTGCGGAAATCGATAGCATTCGGGACAGCATCACGTACCTGGAACTCAATGTGAACCAGGATTTCATGAACCGGTTTTCAGCCGCCAAGTTCTTGCCGCACACCAACGCAGGCCTCTTTCCGTCCGTGGCTCAGGAGGGATCGTGAGCAGCGTCAAGGTTGATAAAAAGCTTAATCGTTTAATCATTACCCTCACGGCCAAGAACCGGGACGAGCTGGCCCGAGTTATCGAGGCCGTAAAAATCGCGGCAAGTGAACTTGAACCGGATCTGACTTGTTTAACCGACTTTCGCAATGTGTGGGGCCTGTTGTTGGAAAACGGCGACCTCTTGAACAAAGCCCAACAGCACCTCTTGAAGGTCGGGATCGGCAAGGCGGTCCGAGTGCTGACACCCAGCCAGTTCAATACCCCGGCCTATCGAATTCTGGACGGGCTGCCGACCGGCTATCGCTATTCTTACGCAACCAGCCTGGAAGAAGGCGAACAGATACTCGACAACTTCAGGCAAGAGCTTATCCGGGGAACCCGGTCGACCCGTGATGGGAAGGCCCTTTTCAAATACATGGACCGCTCGGGCTGGGAGCAGGACACCACGGCCACCGATTTCCAGCGAGTCCTGAGGCGACTCCGCAAGCTAAGGAAGAAGGGACGTAAAAACGCCATTGTCGTCGACGCTGGTTTCAAGCAGCGCACTTAGAAGCTGTCTTAACATGCGCCTTTCGCCCAATCTCGGCGTTGGCGCAGAATTTAAATCCTCAAAATACCCATAGTATTTACCCCGATAGGCATGGGCTTCGCTGGCACCTCCGGTTTCGACTCACCTTTAAAAAATAGATCGGACGGGAAGTCCCGCAACGCGGGGAAATTCCACGCCCGCCTTGATCTTGAACCAAAACTCGCATGTTAAGACAGCTTCTGATCACCTATTTACTGCAAAGCTACTGGAAGGAAAATTGGCGAGATTGACCATTTTCAACAGTATTGTTCTGCTATTTTTGAATGTTCAATTTGCGCATTCTCGATGCAAACGTCGAACGATTTATTGCCGCAGCCTTGGCGGCCCGGGTTACGTTGCCGCCGAACTGTTCCAGCAGGTAGCGCACATAGGCTTTCTCAACCTGTTTCCAGGTACGCTCCCCAAATGCAAGGTCCCTGCCAGGGGCCGGTGCGGACGGAGGAACGGCGGCCTGCAGCTCACCACCGACCGCAGGCGGAGAAACCGGCGCCATTTCTCGTGCCAGGTCATAGAAAAAGGGCAGATCCTGTGGCTCGATGACGTCCGAATCTACAACGACCAGAAGATAACGGGCGATATTTTCCAGCTCCCGGATATTTCCATCCCAGGCGTAGTCGATCAGCAGGCGCATGGCCTCGGGCATAGTAGGCTTAGCCGGTAGCCCCATTCTCAGGGACTCCCGCTTCATGAAATGCCGGAACAGCAGCGGAATATCTTCCTTCCGTTCTCTGAGAGGAGGTAGCTGCAAGGGCAGCACGGAAAGACGGAAGAAGAGATCCTGGCGGAATTCGCCCGTATTCACCGCTTCCTGGATGTTGATATTGGTGGCTGATATAATGCGTATGTCGACCTTCTTGACCCGAATCTGTCCCACGGGTTTTATTTCACTGTTCTGGATGACACGCAGGATCCGGGCCTGGAGGCTGAGGGGCATATCCCCGATTTCATCCAGAAATACAGTACCGCCATCGGCAGCCTCAAAAAGTCCGATTTTGTCCTCTATGGCGCCTGAAAAAGCGCCTTTCCGGTGTCCGAAAAGTTCACTTTCCAAAAGGTTTTCCGGGATGGCGCTGCAATTTTGGACCAGAAAGGGTTTATCCCGTCGATTGCTCAACTCATGAATACGATTTGCGGCCAACTCTTTACCGGTTCCGCTCTCACCGGTAATCAGCACAGGATAGTCGGTTGCGGCATAACTGCGGATACGCTCGAGTACCTTGAGAAACGTCGGGCTTTGCCCGAGGATGACCCCCTCGCTTCTGATGATGTTCAAGGTCTGCCGCAGGGCATCGGCTTCTTTAAGGCTGTCATTATAAAAAATGGCATTGGCCAGAGAGGTGGACCCGATGTTGACAAGGTCCTGGATATGATCAAGGTAGTTCTGATCCAGGTTCAGCCTGTTCGTTTCCGGAGACGTATCGATTATCTGAACGGCACCGTATACAGTTTGATCCCTCAAGAAGAGGGGCAAACAGAGAATCAGGCTGCTCTTGACGGCAAGTTTCTCCTCCAGCTCACGGTAATGGCGTTTGTCGGCCTCGGGTTCGGCGATGGTCATCTTCCCGTGCGCGATTACCCATCCCACCACACTCGGTCGTCCAGCATCGATCTCAACGTTTTTGACATTCTCACTTTCCACTCCCACGGCTTCGATGCACAGGATCTTGTCCTCGCGTTTGATCCAGATAGATCCCCGGCCGACGCCTTGTAGCTCCAGCAAAGACAACAGAAACTTGCGCTGCAGGACTTGGGGGTCCAGTTCCTCAGAGAGGGATTTAAACAGGTTAATGTCGGAATGTCGCATGTTAGTATCGATATTTCAGCATAGGCATTGTTGATATTTCACCATACACCCGTCAAATATCAACATCAAGTCTTTTCTGAAATTTATTAAACCAACAATTTTTAATAAATACAATTGGTTGAAATTTTTTGCGTGTTTTGGCACGCTAATTGATATAGAAATAAGTACCCTTAATTCACGGAATATAAACAAATCATTCGCCCGATGACGCATCTGGGAATTAAGGGTTTGTCGGGAAGGGTGGCCGACTCATCCCACGGCCACCTTTTTCCCGGTGAATTTGACACCCCGACAAAGACCCGGTTTCAATCGCAAGCCAAACCGCATCTCTTCCGGCGAGTGTTCAGATCAATCGGGAACCCGACCTTACATTGAAAGATGAAAATTGAATTGTACCGTTTTCATCTTGTAGGCGCTACCCGGATTTTTAGGTAGCTTCTACCCATACCACACCGGTGCGACGAACACCGTTGCTGAAGCAAATTTGCAACCAATTCGAAGGCCTGCGTGGTTTCACCTGTTTAGATAAAGAAATATGTGAATTTATAATATTTTTCACTAATGTAAATTCGAAAATACCCGATACATAGAATAGACCGGAACGGCCGCCGCGCTTCCCGGTCCGGGTACCACCATAATTATCGAACAGGGGAACCAAGATGGCCTTATTGCAATCAACCCAACAAACCAGTCCAGAGGAACACACCCGCGAACCTGGCTATGCGTGTGTCGAATTTCACATCCAGGACATGGGGGCGGTTTATCAATCAAAAATATGGGAAGTTCCTTTAAAAGGGCTCTTTTTTCTGGTAAAAGAGGGATCTTCTGTCCTGGCGCACCTGCGCACCGGTGATGAGATCAAAGCTCGCTACACACCGCTGAACCGCAGGGAACCAGGCGACTATATCAAAACGAAGATACGCTATATTATCCAGGAGCAGACCGGCCGTTTCAAAGGGCATTACCTGGTTGGCCTCGCCATGATGGAAGAACCGGGGTGAAGGCTGCTTTTAAATAGCAGCAACAGCCTCATAGTAAGACAGTTGTTTCTATGAACCGAACGTTTACATTTTACCTGCTGAGCAATACCCACGCCCCGGTCCGCCAGTTGACTGTTTCCCGTAAGTTCTTTTGGACCGTCCTGCTGCTGGTCACCGCGACATTTTCCCTGGCCGGTGCCGGTCTATATGACTACATCCAGGTTCGCAAAGCCTATCAAAATACGCTGTCCCTTTCACGCCAAAACTCGAGCCAGGGCCAGACGATTGCAATCCAGCGCTCCCAGCTGCAAAAATTTGCCCGGGAAATAGACAGCCTCAAATCACGGCTGGTGGAGCTGAACACCTTTGAGAAAAAAATCCGGATCATTGCCAATATTGAAAACTCCGGCGATAACACCGGCCTGTTCGGTATGGGCGGAGCGATCCCGGATGATCTGGACCCACGCATCCCGTTAACCGAGAGACACAACTCACTCATCCGCGAAATGCACCATCAGACCAACCAGCTGAACGACGCTTCGGGCAACCAGGCGGCCGGTTTTGATTCGCTGCTGAAATATCTCGAGACCCAGGTCGATCTGCTGGCTTCCACCCCCTCGATTCGACCGGCGCGCGGGTGGGTTACTTCACGGTTCGTCCACCGCATCTCTCCTTTTACCGGGCGCCGTGAATTCCACAATGCCCTGGACATCGCCAATCGCATCGGTACGCCGATTATCGCCCCGGCCGACGGCAAAGTGTCCTACGCCGGGCGCCGCTGGCTGCTGGGAAAAGTGATCGAGATCAACCATGGGCACGGTTTTGTCACCCGATATGCGCATTGTGAGAAGTTCAAAAAGAAACGGGGCGAGAGGGTCAAACGGGGTGAAGTCATAGCGCTGATGGGCAATACCGGCCGCAGTACCGGCCCGCACCTGCACTACCAGATAAAGCTCAATGGGGTGCCGGTCAACCCCGAAAAATATATCATCAACTAAGAAGCTGCCTCAAGCGCGCCTTTTGGTCCAATCTCTGCGTTGGACGCGAATTTTCAATCCTCGAAATGCATTAGTATTCCTCCGGTTAAAACTTCACGTCCGCCTTGATCTTGAACCAAAATCCGCGCTTGAGGCAGCTTCTACAACAATAATATTACCTTCCTTCTACCTTCGGTCTTCAGTCTTCAGCCTTCTACCTTATGCCTTGCACCTCTATCCGCCTATTGACAAAACGAGAAAAAATGAGAATGGTAGCCCAGCAAAAAAATATACGAAATCTATAGAAAAGGCCGTGTAAGGCTCCTTCAAAAAAACGGATCAAATGCAAAATCAAGGACGGTCATATGGGCAAGCCGGAAAAGAAAGAGGAGAAGAGATATAAGTTTGAAACGCTGGTGATTGCTGTCTGCGTCGCCATGGCCTTCGGTTTCATGGTGGGCGCTGCTTTTACCGTCTACAAGCTCGATAGCAGTACTCCCGTGGCCAGGATGCCGCCGGCTTCCTCCGGGGTGGCCGCCAACTTGAATCCTGAGAAGACCAACCGCATCGCCATGTTCAAAAAGGTGGTGGCAGAAAATCCCGAAGACGGCAAGGCCTGGGTGGAACTGGGCAATCTCTATTTTGACACCGCCCAGCATGCCGAGGCGATTGATGCTTATAACCGTGCCCTGGACATCGATCCGAACAACGCCAATGTGCTCACTGACCTGGGCGTCATGTACCGACGGTCCGGGAACTCCGAAAAAGCCGTGGAAATGTTTGACCGGGCGATTGTCGTGGACCCCAAACATGAAACCTCCCGGTTCAACAAGGGCATTGTCCTGCTGCATGATCTCAAGGACGAAAAAGGTGCCATGGCCGCCTGGCGGGGACTGCTCGAGGTCAATCCATTGGCCATGGCCCCCGGCGGTCAGACGGTCGATGAGCTGATCCGTCATTTTGAAACGAACAAAACAAAATAGCGTTTCGGCGGGTAGATAATTAACCATTTTCTGGGCAAATAAAGTTATTCGGGTACTTGCTTCAGCCGTTAATCTGAAGAACCTAACTATGTCTGCCAAAATCAACCAATCGCAAACATTGTACCAGGGAAGGGTTTTCACCCTTGAAAAAGAGAATGTCACCCTGGGCAACGGACACACAACGGATCTCGATGTGATTCACCACCCCGGGGCAGCCGCCATGGTGCCGCTTACCGATGACCAACAGGTACTCATGCTGCAGCAGTACCGCCACGCGATTCGACAGGATATCTGGGAAATACCTGCCGGCACCCTCGAGCCTGGAGAGGATCATGAATCCTGCGCTCGTCGGGAAGTAGAGGAAGAGACCGGCTACCGGGCGACGCATCTGATACGCCTGGGTAAGATCATTCCGGTCCCGGGATATTCAGACGAGACCATTACCCTTTTTCTCTGCACCGGTCTGACCGCAACGGAACAAAACCTTGACCGGGATGAACAGATTGCGGTGCAACCTATCCCCCTGTCAAAGGCACTTTTGATGATCTCCAATGGCGAAATCCTGGATGCAAAAACCATTACCGGCCTTTTCATGACCCGGGATTACCTCGACAAAGCAAGTCATGTATCCACTTGAAACCATCGGTACGATTTCTTCCTGTTTCAAGGAAAAATTCGGTATCCCCAGACAGCCCGGACTGGCCCCAGCCGCCAAGGCCGCCCTGATTCTCTCCCCACCCTACAATCAGTCGGAAGCTTTGTCCGGCCTGGAGGCCTTCAGCCACATCTGGCTGATCTACGTATTTCACGGGGTTGAAAAGGGAAAATGGAACCCGACTGTCAGACCGCCACGCCTGGGAGGCAATCAGCGCACCGGTGTCTTTGCTACCCGATCCAATTTCCGCCCGAATCCCATAGGCCTGTCCGTGGTAAAGCTTGAAAAGGTTTACACCCGTGGAGCGGAGGTTTGCCTGGAACTCAGTGGTGTGGATCTATTGGACGGCACACCGGTTTTGGATATCAAGCCCTATCTACCCTATGCCGATAAGATCACAGATGCCACCAGCGGTTTTGCGCCGGAGGCCCCTGAAAACCGTCTGGCGGTGGAATTCGCGCCTGAAGCCCGCGCTGTCGGCCACCAACGTGACGCTGGCCCGGCACCCGGCATCCTGGACCTGATCGTGCAAATGTTGAGACTAGACCCTCGCCCGGCTTACACCGGCGACGGTGACCCGGACAGAGTATATGGATTTCGCATTTGGGATGTGGATGTGAAATGGCGGGTAGAAAACGGCACGGCCATCGTTAAGGCAATCGAACCGGTGGCCTGAAAAACAAAGCCCGATCCAGAGATACAATCCCCAAGATCGGGCTTTTAGCAGGCATATCGGTAATTCTTGAAGTCATCTCAATAACGGGTTCTGGTTCAAAATCCCGTATTCGCGTTAAGAGCTGCGCCGGACAAGCAAGGCGGCCGTGAGGTTGAGACCGCAGGTATACATGCAGCATTTCGAGGACTTGAAGCGAGCGCCCAACACTGAGTTTGGGCCAAAAGACTTTTTGAGATAGCTTCTAGTCAGTGCGGCTGGTTACTTCCACCACATGATATCCAAAATCGGTTTTGACGGGCCCCTGGGGGACGCCCACGTCTGCGCTGAACACAACTTTGTCAAATTCCGGAACCATCATTCCCGGTCCGAATTCACCCAGATCGCCGCCTCTTTGGCCGGAGGGGCATTTGGAATGTTGGCGGGCGAGATCACCGAAATCCTCACCGGCCTTGATTTTTTCAATGAGTGCTGCGCAATCTGCCTCTTTATCTACCAGGATGTGTCGAGCCTGTGCTTTCGCCATGTTGGTAACTCCTTGATAAGAGAGTGTATAAAAAAGGCGCCGCTAGCCGGCGCCGCGTCAATTCGCTGAGGGAAAGCTAATACACGGGATCACCAAAATCAATGTCCGTTTGCTTTTTTCGCATTATTGGCTATGATGCCCCGGTACCCGGCCTGGCCAATCGTTTAAACCAAGGGAGGCGCATGTGGATTTCAAACAGCTCATCGAAAAATCGTTCAACCTGACCCTGGAGAACATCGTTGCGCTCATGCTCCTGACCGTGCTCCTGTTGGTCATCAGTTTTCTGTCCTTCGGCCTCTTGGCCGCGGTTGCCTCCGCCGGTTATGTGCAGGCCATCATACTGCTGGTCCGAGAAGGCCGTGAGCCACGGATGCAGGATATTTTCTCACAGATGCATCTGTTTCTGCCCCTGCTTGGTTTTAGCATCGTTACCGCCGTGGCCGTTTTTATCGGCTACGCGCTGTTGGTCCTGCCAGGAATCATCGTAGCCGGCCTGATTACCTATGCCTGCCTTTACCTGCTGCCACTTATGACCGACCAACAGATGCCCCTTTTTGATGCCGTCCAGGAGAGCTGGCGGATGACCACCACCGGCAGCCTGGCCGACAATATTATCGTGGCCATCCTGTTTATAGGGGTCGTTACGATCGGCGGCTCGACGCTGATCGGTACGCTCTTTACCCAACCGATAGCGACGGTGTTCCTGGTGGTGGTCTATGAAGAAAAAGTCCGCTAGAAATCATTTCAGAAGGGACCTTTGACAAAATCTCCGCGTTGGACACGAATAATCAGGTCCTTGAAATACGCCTCGGATACCTCCGGTCTGTTGTTCGAGTCCGCTTTGATATTTGGTCAAAATTCATTCCTGAAATGGCTTCTGATAATTCATCCTTTTGCAGATTCATTCCAAATCAAGGATACCCAACAAACATAGTGTGATAACAGAACTCCACCTACTCTTTGGTTGACACGCCCCCCACCAAAAGATACATACTTTTTTAGGAGTACGTCCTCAACCATCGAGAGGCATGGCATGTCAAAAAAAATCACCGTCAGTGTACCGGATGAACTGCACCAGAAGATGACTGAGTGGCGTGAATCCTTCAACTTTTCCAAGATCTTCCAGAAAGCCGTCTCCACGATGATCCAACGCAAGGAAGAGTTCCAGAAACGGATGCGCAGCAACATGGATATGGCTGCAATTGCCGAACGGCTGCGCCGTGAAAAGCTGGAATCGCAAACGGAAAGCTCGGAATTAGGTCGCAAGGAAGGCGCCCGCTGGGCCCGTTCGGCGCACTACAAGGAATTACAATACGCCCTCGGCTGGCACCCGGAACCGCAACCACGGCGCAACGAGATCCTGGGTGGGTATTTCACCGACCTATTTGCTGCCAACGAGCAGTTACAAAGGATCGCACCGGAAGGGGACATAGAAGCCAGTGAGTTTATCCGCACCTTCCTTGCCGGCTGGAAGGAAGGGGTAGACGCGTTTTGGAACGAGATTAAGGATAAGTTATAGGATAGCCCATGAAAAAACTGCTCAGGCTGCTCTATCAACCCTACAAATGGTTGATATTCGGACCTATTTTGGTGTGCGCCACGTTTTTGTTCGGTGCTTTGGCGATGGGCTGTGCTGCCCTGGCCGGCCCTAGAGCGGCAAGTATTTTTGGTGTGGTGTGGGCCCGTTTAAATAGCTGGGCCACCCCCATGCTGGTCAAAACAATAGGCACGGAAAACATCGCCAAGACCCAATCCTATGTCATTGTCTCCAATCACCAGAGCCAGTACGACATCTTCGTTCTCTATGGCTGGTTGGGCATCGATTTTAAATGGGTGATGAAGATCGAGCTGCGTAAAGTTCCGGTACTGGGGATTGCCTGTGAAAAAATCGGCCACATATTCATCGACCGATCGAACACCGAGGCAGCCTTGCGCTCCCTGAACAATGCCAAAAGCAAGATCGTCGATGGCACCTCGGTCATCTTCTTTCCGGAAGGTACCCGCAGCAAAGATGGCAACCTGGGCCGGTTCAAAAAAGGCGCTTTTAAAATGGCGCTTGACCTGGGTATCCCCATCCTGCCCGTGACAATTTCCGGGACCCGCGCCATCCTGCCCACCAAAACCATCGATATCTTCCCCGGGCGGGCCCGCATGACCATTCACCCGCCGGTGAATATTTCCGGTTATGACAATGGCAGCCTAAAGAACCTTATGACTGAAGTTCGTAATATCATTGAATCCGTACCGCGGTAAATAGCGCCTCCAAAGTGGTAAGCAGAACGTCATCTCGCAAAACAGCATCCCGCATAACTGGTCGCCCGGAACCAGCTATTTAGTAGCCTATCCAGTTTTGAGGCAGTGGCGATCCAGCACTTTTTTACAATCAGCGCCGCTCCGGGGAAGGAAAGATTGAAATGACTGACAAAGAGGGCCAGCCAAAGAAAATCAGATGCCTGTGTTTGGCATTATTGGGGGGGCTGAGCCTCTTTATCGGGAGCTGCGGTTCGCTGCCGACACCTTCTCCGGCGCCGATTGACTGCCTGGAAAGTGAAGGGCAAAGAATAGACGCGGCACCGACCCGGAACCGTCTCCAAACCCTGGATGGTCAAAACGTCCCCCTGGCTGAATTTACCATGTTATGCCGCCGCCGATTTCCTAGCTGTGTACTCTATCCCAAGTTTTATCATTGGAAAAATGAGATCAAGCAGATGGCGACGCAAACACCCAGAGGAACGGTTCGGCATCGCGTGCGTGTCTATTACAATTTGCTGTCGACCTGTCATCCGGAAAAAATCGATCCCGGACGCACTCACGGCGATGTGGCTGAATTCTACGACGAGAAAGGTGCGTTCATGGGGTTGGCTGTTTACATGGGGAAAGGCTTATATTGCCCCTTGCCCTATTCGGGTTACCCTGACATCGATTCTCTCTTCGATTCGGTGCCCCGAATTCAATAGGCAACCTTGAGCATGAGCCACCTTCTTTCTGTGTAGACGTACCCCTGTGTATTTGCTTCCCTTGACGTTCTCAAAGACGAATACAATTTTATATAAGTATTCCCATGAATTTCCAGCATCATTTGTGAATGAATCTGAGCCGCAATTAGACACACAGTAAAGTTAAGAACAAGGAGCCGGCCATGTTTTCCATAAAATTCGATTTGGAAAGAATCACGACCATAGATGCGCCCGTGGATGCCGTGTATGAAACAATTTCCGACTTTCAATCCTGGTCCCGCTGGTCGCCCTGGCTTTGCCAGGAACCCGATTGTCCGCTAGAGATAGCCGGTACACCTGGTGAGCCGGAGCATGCGCAGGCCTGGGACGGAAAAAGAATCGGCGCGGGACGGATGATCCTGGCCAAGGCGGTTGCCAACACCCGCCTGGTGTACGATCTGTTTTTCATTAAGCCCTGGAAGAGCCATTCGAAAGTTGATTTCACCTTCGCAGAAAACGATGGGGGCACACAGGTAGCCTGGTCCATGCAGGGCACCCTGCCCTTCTTTATGTTCTTTATGAAGAAGATGATGTCTGCCTGGGTGGGATGCGACTATGAGCGCGGTCTGTCGATGCTCAAGGAGTACATTGAAACCGGCACCGTTTTATCCAAGGTTTCGGTGGCAGGCGTCGGCAAGCAGGCGGGCTTTTCCTATGCCGGCCGGCAAAAAGAGTGCTCCCTTGACGATATCGGACCCTCCATGGCGGCCGTTTTTACAGAAATCATGCAAGCTGTGGAACGCGGCGAACTTCAAAAGCCGGATTTCAACCTAGCCTTCTATCACAGCTACGATATGGTAAAACGCCGCTGCAGCTATACCGCCGCACTGGGTTACCAACAGGCGCCCGCTCACCAGCTGCCGGACGAATATGCTCAGGGCACCATTGCGGAGCACCGCGCCCTGCAGGTCACCCACCTCGGCCCCTACCGGCATCTCGGCAATGCCTGGTCCACCGCGATGACCTGGCAGCGCAGCGACAAACTAAAAGTCAATAAGACCGTTCCAATGTATGAAATATACACCACTATGCCCGGTGAGGTGGTTGATGCAGAGATCGAGACAAGGATTTTTCTACCGGTTAAATAGGGCGAACTCAACAGTCGGCAGGATAAGCGTCTTCACTACGTGATCATAAAAACGCAAATGATCATCAGTATCCAGAATACTGGTCGTCAGGCGTCTACCAAACCGGTTTGCAGCCCGGAGAACTATGACGGCCGGTGAACTTTGGCCATCAGCTCGATCACCCTGTCTTCGGACACATCGGACCACTGTCGGTAAGCAGCCGCAACAGCAAAGCTGCGACCCCTGCGCACATTGGCACAATAAATCCGGTCGGCACGGTTGCCGATCCAGCGAATGGATTCCAGGTGGCTGGTGGGAAGCGCCAGGACCACAGAAGCCGCATTCAATTGGGATACAGCCTCTAAAGCGACGCTCATCGTCGTTCCGCTGGCAAGCCCGTCATCCACGAGGATGACGTGGCGATGGTTCAAATCCAATGGCGATCTGCCCTCGCGAAGCGCCTTGATGCGCCGATCGACTTTAGATTTGGTGGCGATGATGCCCGCCTCAATATCGGCCTCGCTGAGGCGTACCCGGTCTAATATGCGTTTGTTTAAACGCACCAAACCGTTTTGTGCCACCGCACCATATCCGGCTTCAGAATTCCAGGGAAAGGTAATCTTGCTCACCACCAATACGTCGAGATCCAATTGTAGAGAATCAGCCAGAGGGCAGGCCACCGGGACCCCGCCGGCTGGAATGGCCAATATGATACTCCCGGGATCCACCTGCCCTTCCATTAACCCCGCCAGGACCCGCCCGGCATGGTGCCGGTCGGTAAAAACCCACTCCCGATCACGATACTCAGCAAGATCGATAAGGTTTTCAGGAAAGTTTTGCATTTACAGATTGATCAACAATTGGTGCACATTTTGGGAGCCGTATCAGGTATCCCTGCGGCGGCGCTCTTATCTGAGCTGCGAACAGCAAAGGATGACATGAGCTTGGTGACCGCTCCCTGACATTTGGGGCACGCCACCTGGGCGTCCCAGCGCGGCACCATTTTGTCAAAGCGGAAATGGCATTTATTGCAGATATATTCAAATAACGGCATGGGGTTCCTCCGTATCGTTCGTTATGATTCTCAAGCTAAGTATGATTGGCGGGGACCTCAAGTCCAAGACTTGAAAAATCAGATCAGCCGCCCGGATAAACCTGTAAATTGGGACTGTAAGCGAAGGCCCGAGCGAGACATCCGGGCTTATAATGGCAGGATATGTAGAATTTAATACCGACGTCTAATCTAAATTCAACACTTCTAATAAAAACCGTCCGGTGTAGCTTTCTTTCACACGGGCCACGTCTTCCGGCGTTCCCTGGGCCACGATTTGCCCACCGCCGGCGCCGCCTTCCGGCCCGAGATCAAGGACCCAGTCGCAGGTCTTGATGACATCCATATTGTGCTCGATGACCACAACCGTGTTCCCGGCCCGCGACAAGCGGCGCAGGACTTGCAGCAACATGGAGATATCCTGGAAATGCAGGCCGGTGGTCGGTTCATCCAGGATGTAGAGGGTCTTGCCGGTGTCCCGTTTGGCCAGCTCCCGGGCCAACTTGATCCGCTGGGCTTCGCCGCCCGACAGCGTCGTGGCCGGCTGTCCCAGTTTGATGTAGGAGAGCCCCACATCCATCAAGGTGTCGAGGATGGACTTGATGCGGGGATGATTGGTGAATAGATCCCGGGCCTGATGTACCGAGAGGTTGAGCACGTCCGCAATTGAATGGCCCTTGTAACGGATCTCCAATGTGGCGTCATTGAACCGTTTGCCGCCGCAGCTTTCGCAGGGCACGTAGACATCCGCCAGAAAATGCATTTCGACTTTCAGAAAGCCATCCCCCCGGCAGGCTTCGCAGCGCCCGCCTTTGACGTTGAAGGAAAACCGCCCTTTTTTGTAAGCCCGGGCCTTGGATTCCGGCAGCAAGGCAAAAAAATCACGGATATGGTCGAACACCTTGGTGTACGTGGCCGGATTGCTGCGCGGTGTCCGGCCGATGGCTTTCTGGTTGATATTGATCACCTTGTCGATACTGGCCAGCCCGGTCACATTTTTATGGCGACCGACCTCGATGGTGGCGCCATGGAGTTTGCGCGCCAGGGCCGGGTAAAGGATCTGGTTGATCAAAGTTGATTTCCCGGCTCCGGAGACACCGGTCACTGCTGTCAGGAGGCCGGGTGGAATCTTGGCCGTAATGTTGGCCAGGTTGTTCGCCCGGGCCCCATTGATGGTAATCCAGCCCCGGCCGTTGCCCTTTGGTTTCTTCCGCTCGGCTGGTACACTGATCTCTTTTTGGCCGCGCAGGTACTGGCTGGTAACCGATGAACGGCTCTTTTTGATCTGGGCCAGGGTGCCCTGGGCCACGATTTGTCCACCCAGGTGGCCGGCACCGGGACCGAAATCAAGAATCCAGTCGGCGGTCTCCATGGTTTCGCGATCGTGCTCCACCACGATGAGCGTATTGCCGATATCCCGCAGGTGACACAGGGTATCCAGCAGGCGGATATTGTCCCGCTGGTGAAGCCCGATGGAAGGTTCGTCCAGGATATAGAGGACCCCGGTCAGCTCGGACCCCACCTGGGATGCCAGGCGAATCCGCTGGGATTCGCCCCCTGACAGGGTCGGCCCCTTGCGGTCCAGGGAGAGGTAGTCCAGGCCGACATTGATCAGAAACTTGAGCCGCCCGCGGATCTCCTTGAGCAGTTCTGCGGCGATGATCTTCCGGTTCCCGGTCAGCTTGATGGCATCTATAAACCGCCAGGCTTCGAGGATCGACATTTCCGTGATATCAATGATCGACTTGTTCTTGATTTTGATATTGAGCACTTCCGGCTTGAGGCGTTTACCGCCACAGGTTCCGCAACTGGTCTCCGAAAGGAATTTGGCGTACCATTTTTTAGCGCTTTCCGACTTGGTCTGCCGGTAGCGCCGCATCATGCTGTTTAAAATCCCCTCGAAAGCCATGGTGACTTCGCCCTGGATTTTTTGCGAACTCCAATTGACGATCAGTTCCCGGCCGCGGGAACCGGTCAAAATCAGATCCTGGTGCTTTTTGGGTAATTTGCTCCAGGGGGTGTCGTAATTCACACCACACTGTTCTTCGACCGCCACCAGCTGCTGGGCACCCCAGGAACCGTTGCTGCCATTGGGTTTGAGAAAATAGTTCTGCCAGGGGCGCACCGCCCCTTCGCGGATGGAAAGGGACCTGTCGGGAATGATCTTATCCACGTCCATAGAGAGCAGACTGCCGATGCCGTTGCAGGCCGGACACATCCCCAGGGGGGAGTTGAAAGAGAAAAGCGGCGGCGCCAGTTCCGGATAAGCTACCCCGCAGCAAGAGCGCGCCTCACTCATACGGACGTCTTCCCGACCCAGGATGTGAACAATAAGGCTGCCCTGGCCAACCCGCAGGGCGGTTTCCACCGAATCGGTCAACCGTTTGCGAAAAGCGCGGCCGGACTTCATCTGCAGCCGATCCACGACCACTTCGATGTTGTGCTTCTTATGCCGGGCCAGGCTCTGGACATCTTCAATGTCCTGAACGACACCATCGATCCGAATTCGGGCAAACCCATCCCGGCGCAGTTTTTTAAAGAGGGCCTTGTGCTCCCCTTTACGGTTTTCGATAATCGGAGCCAGCAGCAGGATCCGCGAAGATTCGGGGATCTCCAGAATCTGACTGACCATGCTCTGGGCATTGCCCCGGCCGACCTTTTTTCCGCATTTATAGCAGTACTGCTCACCCACCCGGGCAAACAGGACCCGCAGATAATCGTAAATTTCAGTGATGGTACCGACCGTGGAGCGGGGGTTCTTGCTGGCGGCCTTCTGCTCAATGGAAATCGTGGGGGAAAGCCCACGGATGGTTTCATACTTGGGCTTTTCCATCTGGCCGATGAACTGGCGGGCATACGCGGATAGGGATTCGACATAACGCCGCTGCCCCTCGGCAAAAATGGTATCGAACGCCAGGCTCGATTTGCCGGAACCGGAAACACCCGTAAATACAATCAGCTTCTTCTTGGGCAGTTCGACATCGATATCCTTGAGGTTGTGTTCACGCGCCCCTTTGACAGCGATGGTATCCAGTTCGCGGGATTTGCGGGATTGCTTTTTCTTCCGGCGGGTTTTGGCTACCCCACCTGCTATTTTTCTCTTCATCAAGCCTGCTTTTTAGCGTCTCATACCGGGGTTCAAACGTATCATGGTGAAGCAACAAAATAGGACCGAAAATTTAAAATAGCAAGCCGCAAGATGACTCACCCGGCATTTAATCCAGAGGCTGAATAGAACCGCAAACCATCCTTTCAGAACCATGCCTCTGGATATGTCACGGCCGGCTAATCTTCCATAATATTAAAGATTTCGCGGACCTGGTGGCACAGGCTTGTAAACTGCTCCGGGTAGAGTGACTGGGCCCCGTCGCTTAGCGCATTTTCGGGCTGATGGTGCACCTCGACCATCAAGCCATGGGCGTTGCCGGCCACGGCCGCCCGGCTCAGCGGTAGCACCTGGTCCCTGCGACCGGCCGCATGGCTGGGATCGATGATAATCGGCAGATGGCTTTCATTGCGAACATACGGAATCGCCGATATATCCAGGGTATTGCGGCTGTGATGGACAAAGGTGCGGACACCCCGCTCACACAGAATCACATTTTGGTTGCCGCCCTCCATGATGTACTCCGCAGCCATAAACCATTCGTCGATGGTAGCCGCCATGCCTCTTTTCAGAAAAACAGGCCGTTCAGATTTACCGGCACGCTTCAACAGGCTGTAGTTTTGCATATTGCGAGTGCCAATCTGGACGATATCCGCATATTTTTCAACCAGTCCGAAGGTCTGTTCGTCCATAACCTCTGTGACCACCGGCATGCCGGTCTCTGCGCGGACCCGGGCCAGGATCTGCAGGCCCGCTTCTCCCAATCCCTGGAAGGAATAGGGTGACGTGCGCGGTTTGAAAGCACCCCCCCGAAAGATGTGCGCCCCGGCCTCTTTGACCAGGCCGGCAATGGTCAGCGCCTGTTCTGCGCTTTCAATGGCACAGGGTCCCGCAATCATGGTCATGTGGCCGTTGCCGATATTCACGCCGCCGACCGACACGATGGTATCCTCCGGTTTGAACTCACGGCTCACCAGCTTATACGGTCTGGTTACCGGGATCACATCTTTGACACCCTCCAGTCCGAGAAAAAGCGCGGCATCCAGCGGCCCTTTGTTGTGCAAGACACCGATGGCTACCCGATCACCCCCGGGCATCGGCCGGGCTTTGCAGGCATTGCGCTCCACTACCGCGACGACTGCATCTATCTGGCTATCGGTTGCGGTGTTGCTCATGACAATCAGCATACGTCCTCCTTTGATTCCAATGTAAAACACTAAGGGTGAGGCCATTTCCGGCCGGCCTCGAATTTCCATACTATTTGATTACACTGCGTTAGGTTGAAGGCTGAAGTAAAACCAAGACCAACCTCCCTAACGTCAGCAACTAACAATTGTTCACCCTCTACCTTCGGCCTTCCACCTTCTACCTATCCACCTAAACAAAACAGGCTGCCGAAACTCAGCAGCCCTTATAAAAGAAAAGGACCGTGAGCTCAGGGTCTCACGGTCCTTTTGTTATTTTCCAGTGTTACAACGGATCAATCCGGACGGTGCAGCCCCTTGTTGCGGGTTTGCCACCACCAACGCCAGATTGTGTTCCGTGCAACCGTCATTTTGTTATTTGCCTTTACGATATATGAACAGCCGGACCATAGTCCATGGGCCGGAGCATGTCAACCTCTTTAGAGGCCATCACAAGAACAGGCTTTTTCCCATCTTTACGCTCGTTGAAAAAGTTTGGGATCGTTCCAGGGATCATTGTGGGGATCGAGGTCCGGGTCAATTTTGGGAAGCTTGGATGCTTCGAAGTCAACCGCAATGATCTGTTCACACATTGCCTGTAGTTTCTGCACGACGACCAGGTGCGCCGGATGCGTCTGATAATGCTTGAGAGTGTCCAAATTGGCGAATATGGACACCAGCGCGAAATCGTAGGACCGCTCGGACCGCACCAGGTCCCGGCCGAACTCGTAGCTTTGTATTTCGACTATCTTGTCCGGCAGTTCCTCGAAGCTGGCTTCGAGGTCCGTAATCTGGTCATCGGTTACTTCGGATTTGAATTTCATCACGACAACATGAGTGATCATACAAGGCTCCTTTATATTGATTCTCTCGCTTAATTCAACCTTAGGGTTTCGTGAAAGTTCAGGCCCGCTATCGAAATCGAGGACCGCATCACATTTACCCAACCGATTCCGATACCGATAGCGATTCCGATTTAGGTTGAAACCAGAAAACTGCGTTCTTAATCTTAACCGCCAGTTTATTCCCTTACCTTAGATTAAGAGCAACATGATGAGCAAGCACCAGAAAAATCTGAATCGGTCATTAAGCTCAAACTTTCCTTACCGGTAATACCCCACCGGTCCCAGCTCAGGGTACCTGTCCCCGGTCTCTGCGCGCAGATACCTGCGAATATCGTTGCACAAATCGCACTTATTGACATAGCCCGCATCGGCGACTGCGAAGCCGTGTTCGTCAGTGGCGAAAGCGAGCAGGCCCTGGATCCCGGCCCCGGCCAGCAGGGCCAAAAGCGGGTATTTATCGATGGACAGCGACCGGCCGATATCCCCAAAATCAATCACCAGGCCGGCACACAACCCGGGGATATAGTTTCCGTAAAGATCGACGTGGAAATGGGAGGTGTCGGCCAGGTCGCGATAGCAGCTTGCCGGGCTCTGCGCCAGGATCTCGTCGGCCGGCTTGAGCGGCCTGGTGGCACGATACAGATCCAGGGCCCGGCCGCCGGGATGGAGCCAGTAGCGCTGCATCACCTCGGCCAGATACGTTTCCCCAAAATGGGTGCCGAACGCTTCCAGTGAGTGGACCCGGTCCGTATCCAGGGCCGCCAGGTCCGCCAGGAATCCCGATATCCAGGGCAGGGTCCTGATCCCAACCTGATCACAGGCCTTGAGGACACCCCGCACACGATTGAATGGGATGTGGGCATTGTGGAAAGGGCTGATAGACACCAGCAGCGCTTCCAGCCCCGCGGCCTTGAGCCGGGTCAACACCTCCACCGCCTTGCCCCGGCCGGTAAACCAGGAGGAATTGGTCTCCACGTATTCAACCGCCAGGCCCGCATCCCGGGCGGCTTTGAGGATAAGGGCAACCGTCTCGGGGCTGAGCAGTGGTTCTCCACCGCCTACGTGGATCGCCCGACAGCCCAGTCGTTTTATCCGCCCCAACACAGTAGCCGCCGTTTCAGCCGTGATATACTGCCGGGACCGGTCGGGACCGCTCCTGTATAGACAGTGAGCACAGGCCGATGAACAGTGGTAGTTGGAAATGATTCCGCCTGACAATAGGCGCCGGACGGCCAGGGATACCATAGGCAACTTGATCAAATACTCCCCCCCAGGCTAGCGGAGGTCCCCAAAAAATTCAGTACCGAAATAACAATCAGGGCGGTCGATACGGCCAGGCCCACCAGGCCGCAGATCAGCGAGTATTTAATGAAGAATGAGTCTACATCCACCGAGAGGGTGCCAAGCTTTGTAAAAATCGGCTGCGTATCTATCCAGATATTGGCCCGCTTGCCAATTGCGTTGAAGGTCGCGGGGGAGAAAAATAGGATCGTCCCGGCAATGAGCCCGATGACGCCGGCCGTCTTTCCGAGCAGACTTGAAAACTCAATTGCTATATCCGCCATAAAACCAAGACTTCCCGCCAGGGGTGCCTGGATGAACAGGAACAGCAGAATGAATATCGAACTTGCCACGAGGCAGCTGCCACAGACGACATGGTGCCGCAACAAATAGGATTCAGCCGGGATATGCGGGTTCAACGTAGCCAGCTGATGTTCGGTCAGCACATGGCGATTCAGGGCCTGACTCGCTTTGTGGATCAGCCTGGGCGAAATAAGCAGCACCAGCGAAAGACAGACACCGGCCGTGCCGGCAAGGATTGTCAGGATCTCTGCAACCCGAACAAGAATTTCTAAAACCAACTGCATGCCATACTCCTATGAACAGAATGTATCGGTAGAGGAGAGCGCTAGCGCCTAACCACGTGCCGCAACCGCGCGTTAGCGGCTAGGTTGGGGCAATCAGCCTTCGCTCTGCGAGCCTCCGTCTTCGCTTCTTAAGCCACGCCGGAGCAGTCTTCGTTAAAACTACGTATAACAGGCAAGACGCCCGACAGAAATACATATTTGAGAAGCCTCCAATCAAGATCAGTCATCCGCGGCGTCCACAGCCTGACTCCAATCAATATCTTCAAATTCGAACAGACCCTCGGCTGACTTCTCCATGAGCGTCCAGAGGCTTTCATTGATTTGCCGCGGGATTTTCTCGTTCGGAAAGTTTTTGAACCTAAAAGACGCCTTGCCATATCTGAGGATCTCAATCGCGGCCTGTTCGCCTTTCAGGTCCCCGAAGGAGGCATCGAAAAGGATCCCCCCGTCAAAATAGAGCATGCCGGCCTCATTGCCCGGCGGCATAATTTCAAACAGACATGTCTTTTTTTCCATCTCGATCATTGAGCAAAAACTGGCCACGGATATCCCATGTACAACCCCCCGGGGAATCTCCCGGTTCACCGTTGCCAGAACCGCCTCGGTAAAGGTCTCCAAATCGAAAGGTTTGGGGAAGAAGCGGACCAGGTCTTCCGGTAACCGGGGTTTAACCTCGGGCAGTTCCATTACGGTCATGACAAAACACGGGATTATCGGGTAATGTTCGTTTACATGCGCCAGGAGGGTAAAGCCATCCACTTCCGGCATGTTGATGTCCGTAACCAAAAGAGAGATCTGATGTTTTCCCAGAACATCAATGGCAACCCGACCATTGGGGACGTCAATCACATCCAGAACATCGCCATGCTTCTCGAGTGCCTGAACCAAACGCAATGAGAGAATCCTGTCATCTTCAGCAATCAGAATCTTCTTCATAGACACTCCCCTTGATGATGTGTTTACCTGCCCGTTCAGTATAGCTTAGTATTTTTAACCGTCAAGGCACGATACGCTATCTCAAGAAGCGGATTTTGATTCCTCGCAAAAGGCACGCGGGATCTACGACAAGTCAAGGCGGGACCTGAATACAACCCGGAGGTGTAGCCCAGCCAATGCCCATCGTGGTAAATACTCCAGTATTTCGATGAGTTGGTCCACCCTACCATTAATATCCCTCCATACGGGGACAATTGACTCGCCAATTAAGCGCCCAACGCCGAGATTGGTCAATCCGTCGTCGCCCTAAGGCTATGCCGGACATGAAGACATGTTTGAGACAGCTTCTATACGCCATTATAGAGAGGATACCCGCACGGTTGTACGGTATATGTAGCCGGCATGTACAACAATTGCCGGTTTTTGCCTCCCCATCGCATTCTGCCACGGGGGGCTTGAATCCATATTGCAAGAATTAACAATAGGTTATGTAAATACAGTCAAACTGGCACATGGTTTGAAAAGCTATCTCCCTTTGGCATGCTTAAAAAAACCAGGCGGGGAAAGAGTATGACGCAATACGTCGAAAATGACATTTTTATAAGCGGAACGGGGCTTTACACTCCCCCGGAATCCATTTCAAATGAAGAACTGGTCACTTCGTTCAACACCTTCGTGGACAGCTATAATGCGACCCACCGCGAAGCCATAGAAGCCGGTCGCCGGGAGCCGCTCCAGCATTCGTCCGTGGCCTTTATTGAAAAAGCGTCTGGTATCAAAAGCCGCTACGTAATGGAAAAAGCCGGAATCCTCGATGTCGACAGAATGTGCCCCCGTATCCCCGACCGTCCGGACTCCGAGCCCTCGCTCCAATGTGATATGTCCGTTGCCGCCATAAACGCGGCTCTGGCGCAGGCCAATAAAACACCGGCCGAGGTGGACGCAGTTATTGCCTCATGTGCCAATTTCCAGCGGGCCTACCCCGCGATGGCCATTGAAATTCAAACCGCTCTTGGCATCGAAGGGTTTGCCTTTGATATGAACGTGGCCTGTTCGGCGGCCACATTCGCCATCCAGAGTGCGGTGGATGCCGTCAAGTCAGGCTCGGCCAACTGCGTCGTGATGGTAAACCCAGAAATCAACACCGGCCACCTCAATTTCCGGGACCGGGACAGCCACTTTATTTTTGGCGATGTCTGCACGGCCATGGTGATCGAAAATGCCGCAACCTGCAAGGCGCCGTCCGCCTTTCGCATCCTGGGCACAAAGCTGTTCACCCGTTTTTCAAGCAATGTACGCAACAACTTCGGTTTTCTCAACCGGGCCGATGAAAGCGGTATTGGCAAACCGGACAAGTTGTTTAAACAAAACGGTACCAAGGTGTTCAAAGAGGTTATTCCCATTGCTGCGGGGCTCATAAAATCGCATCTGGAAGAACTCGATATTCCGGTTGATGCTGCCAAGCGCCTCTGGCTGCACCAGGCCAACATCAACATGAACAATTACGTAGCTGAAAAAGTACTGGGTCGCCGACCTACCCTCGCGGAGGCGCCACTGGTCCTGGACGAATTCGGCAACACTGCCTCCGCGGGATCCATCATTGCCTTCCACAAGTACAATCAGGACTTGGGCAAGGGCGACATCGGGGTGATTTGTTCTTTTGGCGCGGGGTACAGCGCCGGTAGCGTGATAGTCCAAAAGGTTCTGCCCTCATCACAATAACCGTCCGGTTTTACCTGCAAACTTACCCCGCCTGTTGACAACCTCCCCGGTTTGATTATTAATGGGGACATGCATACCCTATCCGGCAAACTGGTCCAAGACCTCACTGCTGCCGCGCACGGTAAAATCAAGGTGCGTGAGCCGTTGGCCCCCTACACTTCCTACCGCCTCGGTGGCCCGACACCCGTTATGTTATTTCCTGACAGCGAAACTGAAATTTCCTCTATTCTCAGCATCATCCACACGGCCGACCAGCCCCTGCTGGTGATCGGCAAGGGATCCAATGTGCTCATTTCTGATCATGGCTGGGAAGGGATCACCGTGTACCTGGGAGACAACCTGTCCGGCTGGTGGTTTGAAGATGACCGCGCCTATGCCATGGCCGGCACCACCTTGCTTGAGTTTGTAAAGGCCTGTTGCGAAAAAGGCCTTGCCGGCCTGGAGAGATTGGCCGGCATTCCGGGTGCGGTGGGCGGGGCCCTCAAGATGAACGCCGGGGCCTTCGGACAGGAAATCGGAAGCGTCACTGCAACTGTCCACGGGTGCTACCCTGACGGCAGCCCTTTTGTCGCCCAGGGACCGGAAATCGGTTTCGGCTATCGCCGCGCCCCGGGCCTGGAAGATATTATCCTTACCCGGGGCTGTTTCAAGCTGTTGACCGGAAACAAAAAAGACCTGGAAAAGGACATGGCGGAGACCCTCACCCAGAGGGCGGCCAAGCAGCCGCTTTCCTGCCCATCCTGCGGAAGCGTCTTCAAACGCCCGGAAGGGCACTATGCCGGGGCCCTCATTGAAAAAGCCGGTCTCAAGGGGAAAAAAATCGGTGGCGCCATGGTCAGTCCCAAACACGCGGGCTTTATCGTCAACACCGGAACGGCGACCGCAGCGGATATCTACGCGCTGATAAGGCTGATTGAAAGAACCATAGAAGATAAATTTGGCGTAAAACTGGAGCGGGAGGTCAAGGTCATCGGTCGGTTCGACCCCTGAAAGTGGTCTCAAAAGCCTCCCTCGACCATAATCTCTGCGTTGGAAAGAGAAATCCAATCCTCGAAATATCGGATATATTCCTCCGGTTGAATTTCTCTTTCCGCCTTGACCTTAAGGCCGATTGAGACTTTTGAGACCACTTTCACCTATAAATACTTGCCTGTCGAGATCTTTTCCTGGGTAGCTTGCAAAGCAAAGCCCGTACTTCAAGTACGGTTGACGACTTCAGTGCCGCTTCTTGGTTTTATTTGATAAACACCTACGGTAACAATTATCAATTATGATTTGATTATGAATTCAGGGGGCGGCGTAGGTGCGGACGCGGCGTTTCCAGCCGGGGAGCCAGGTTTGGCTGACGTGGGGCCGGGGGTCGTTGTGTGCCCGCCTAACCAGGACCCGCTCGGCCGCGGCGGCAAACTCCTTTTCGGCACTGACCAGGGTCATCTGTGAATCCATCTCTACGAGCACCTGGAGCAGCCCCCAACCTGAGCCGCCGATTCTTTCCGAGGGCGCGATCCCCTCACCCTTGAAATTCACGTAATCGACCAGGGCGTAGCGTCCACGAGCCGTGCGGGCCACCTGGTAGAACTTCTTTTCTATCTCGGGCTGCCTGTGGCGCGGGGTGGATTTCAGCATACGCGGCAGGGCCCTTTCCAGGCGGATTAGCAAAAACCGGGTCTGTAGCGGGATCGTGGATACCAGAAACTCCCTCAATACTATGGCTTCGGTGGAATGCCTGGCGGCCAGATAGCTGGCCCGATCCGGCCAGGGGCAGCCGGGCGCAGGGTCGCCGCTGAGCATTTTCGGCAAGCTGGCCTTTTGGTGGGCGGCATATCTGGTAAAGGCAATGAAGCTCTCTGTGTAGGGCCCCGTCCGACCCTCCGGATACCAGATGAAATGGCCAATACCCAGCGAGATAAAATCCTCGCCCCGGTTCCAGGTAATCAGGTTTTCAGGTTTGGATCCACATTCGTTGGCATATATCTTCCGGCCGATTATACCCAGCCCGGTTGTATCGATTCCTGCTGACCAGCCCGGCCGCCATCCGGCAACTACGAGGGCCCCGGCCATCACCAGATAATATAGGCTGCGTAAAGTTGTCGGGGTCACGCTGGCTGTATCCTTATTGCGTTTGATGGTAGGGTGCTTACTATTCCAGAAATGATATGAAAAAGCAAACCCCCTCATCGTTACCAATTCCCGTTCTGGCGGCTGGAATGGGCTGGCTGGCGATCGACAAACCGGCTGGTATGAGTGTCCATAATGACCCTGGTACAGATCTTTGTTCGCGACTGGCGCTGCTGCTCAAGTCCGATCGCAGCCTGCGCAAAGATACCGGTCTCGGTCCGGACAGCCGCCTGAACCCGGTCCACCGCCTTGATCGCGACACAAGTGGGGTTCTCCTGATAGCAGGGGCTCGGGCCATACACAGGCATTTTGCCGCCCGGTTCGAGGCCCGCCAGGTGGATAAGCGGTATCTTGCCATTTTGCACGGCCGGCTCGAACAAATGACACCGGCCGGCCGGCCGGTCACCTGGAAATGGACACTTACCAAAACCCCGGGAGGGCGCAAGAACCCCCGGGGAAAAGGGCCCCGCGTACATTGCACCACCCATGTTAAGGTCCTGGGACACAGTGACCATTACACCCTGGCGGAATGTAGGCTACTAACCGGAAGAAAGCACCAGATCCGGCGGCATGCCCGGCAGGCCGGCCACTTCGTGGTGGGCGATCGTCGCTATGGATCCAAACGAGCCCTGGAATTCCTGAAGGATAAGCGTAATTTCGATCGCCTGGGGCTGCACGCGGCCCGGATCGAAATTCAGCTGCCCGATGGCAACCCGCTTACCATCCATTCTGCCGAACTGCCGGTCGACATGCAGCGCCTGCTGGACGAGGACGGTTATACCCCGGTTGCCGCTGTGCTACCCTGAGGCCGGTTATGATGTACTTTCCGGACATACCCCTCGAGGCTGCGCTGGCATATGCCGGCATCACCATCCTGGCGGCCATGGTCCATGGGGCTCTCGGCATCGGTTTTCCGCTGATCGCAACACCCCTCCTGGCCATGCTCACCGATGTGCGTACGGCAATCTTGCTGTTGGTGCTCCCGACGGCAACCATCAATATCGTCAACATTCTCAAGGGCGGCCACTGGCGCCGCAGCATCGCCATTTATTGGCCCCTGGCAATTTACGGGATCATCGGCAGCTTTATCGGAGCGCACCTGTTGATCGCGGTCCCGGCAGAACTGTTCCGCCCGCTATTGGCCGGCATGCTGATTCTCTATTTGAATGCCGAACGGATCGGGGCCGGTTTGGGCTGGATCCATCGTTATCCCCGCCTGGCCCAAGCCGGTTTCGGCTTGATGGCCGGGGTCCTGGGTGGCACGGTCAATGTCATGCTGCCGGTCTTGATTATCTATGCCCTTGAAATGCGCTTGCCGAAAACGGTTACGATCCAGGTCTTCAACTTCTGCTTTCTCTTCGGGAAACTCACCCAGGGGGCCGTATTTGTCCAAGCCGGCCTGATGACCGGCAATGTTTTGAGTCTGTCCGTTCCGTTGGCCCTGCTGGCGGTCCTGGTTCTTTTCGTGGGTCTGCGCGTGCGAGACAAAATCCCGACCGAAACCTATCGTCGCTGGCTGCGACGACTTTTGGTGGTGCTGGCCGTTATTCTCATCACCCAGTCCTTTTGGCAATGAAGCGGCAGCCGTTATTCGAGCCGTTTACTGAAGCGCAGGGTACTGATCGCCAGAAAGACAAACGCAAAGATCACCAGGAACAGAATGTCGTCGGTCATGGTCGTTAAAGACTGTCCCCGCAACATGATACCGCGTACAATGCGCAGGAAATGGGTCAGCGGCAGCACTTCGGCAATCTTCTGGGCAAATTGCGGCATGGCTACAAATGGGAACATAAAACCGGATAGTAACAAAGAGGGGAGAAACACGAAGATAAACATCTGCATGGCCGCCATCTGGTTCTTGGCCAACGTCGAGATGAGCAGCCCCAGCGTGAGATTGGCCAGGATAAATATCAGGCAGGCAGCAAAAAGAGACCACAGGCTCCCGGCGACAGGCACCCGGAACAGGACCACGCCCAGCGTGACGATGATGGCTACCTGGATCAGGCCGATGACGATATACGGGATGATCTTGCCCACCATCAGCTCAACATTGCGGATGGGGGTGGCCACCAGCAGTTCCATATTGCCGCGCTCACGTTCCCGTACAATGGCCACAGCTGTAAACATTACCATGGTCATGGTCAGGATAACACCCAGCAGGCCGGGGACGATCGACACCGCCGAACGCCTCTCCGGGTTATAGAACAGGCGGGTGGCCAGGGCTTCATTTTGCGAGCGGTTGCCGACCACATTACCAGGCTGAAAAGGAAATTTTCCCAACGCGGATACGGCCGCACCCAACACTGTATCAGAGCCATCGATCAGTAGTTGCGCGTAGGCTTCCTGCCCTGAATAGTACCTTCTTTCCGCATCCCTGGGAATGTAAAGGCCGGCCGCAACCTGGCCGTCCCGGATCATTCGCTCGAGTTCGGCCGGGGTATAAGCCACCGCTTTGAAGTCGAGTACCTGGGTTGCCTGTACATCCAGGGCCAACTGGCGGGAAAAGCTATTGTTCAAATCATCTGCCACGGCGGCCGGCACATGGCGGACATCGGTATTGATGGTGTACCCGAAAAGCACCAGTTGAATCAGCGGGATCATGACCACCATACCGAAAGTCAGGCGGTCGCGCACGAGTTGGAGGACTTCTTTCTGGCATACGGACAGGATTCGCGTAAGGGAAGTGTTCATAAGTGCCTCTTTAGGAAATCAAACCGCTTGACCACTCCGGGTCGCCATGACGAATACGTCTTCGATATTCGGTTCGGACGGCAGCACCGCCGTATCCGTAAAAGCTTCCAACTGCCCTGTGAGCCAACGGCCGGGCTCAGGCTGGCTGCGATCCACCAGGACACGTAGGTTCATTCCAACCTGAGTTGCGGAAAGCACGGACGGCAGTTCGTCGAGTCTTTGCCGGATGGCTTCGATGTGAGGCCCGCGAATCTCCAAGGTACTGGCATCTAGGGCCGTCTTCAGGTCATCCGGCGTGCCGTCGGCCACCTTTTTACCGGCATCGATGACAGCCAGGTGATGGCAACGCTCAGCTTCATCCATGAGGTGGGTGGTCACGAGAATCGTCGTGCCTTCGGTACACATACGGAAAAGCTGGTCCCAGAACTCGCGGCGGGTATTGGGATCGACTTCAGATGTCGGCTCATCCAGCAACAGCAAACGCGGCCGGTGAATGGTCGCTGCGGCCAGGGCAATCCGGCGTTTCTGTCCTCCGGAGAGGGAGCCGGCCAGATTGCCGAGAATAGGGGCCAACTGATACTCTTCGGCAAGTTCGGCCAGACGCTGACTGAGGTCCTGGCCCGTGACACCCATAATCTTTCCAATAAACTGCAGGTTCTGTTTTACGGTCAGATCTCCGTACATGGAAAACCGCTGGGTCATATAGCCAACCTGCAGGCGCACCGCCTCAGTCTGCTCAGGTATTCGCATCCCCAGCACTTCAATGTCACCTGCAGTGGGCTTTAAAAGACCGCACATCATTCGAATCGCTGTCGTTTTCCCCGAACCGTTAGGTCCCAGGAAACCGTAGACCGCCCTTTCCGGGATCGTCATGTCCACCTGGTCCACTGCGGTAAAATCACCAAACCGTTTCGTCAAGCCCCGGACTTTTATGACGCTGTTCAAAGATCCTCCAAAAGAAGCTGCACCGGAGTTCCGGCCGTTAATCGGGATGCATGGTCATCTAAAAGATCGAGTTCTGCCACGTATACCAGCCTGGAGCGGTCTTTTTCGCTCAGGGCGTAATAGGGTGTAAAGCTGGCCTCGGAGGAGATGGTTCGCAGCCGGGCAGTAAAGGTATCCATCTGGCCGTCTATCATGACGGGATAAGACTCCCCGGGCGTCGTTTTGGATCTATAGGGTTCGGGTACATAGATCCTGGCCCAGGGTTTCTCACCGCTTAGCAGGGTAGCCACCACCGCATTGACCGGCGGACGGTCCCCCAATTTGAAGGGCAGGCTGTCCACACGTCCCCGACGGGCGGCTTTAACCGTATAGTCGGCAAGTTTCAAATTCAATTGCGCCAACTCGGATTTAAGCGATACCACCTGGGCTCGACTCTGCTCAACCTGCTCGACCCGGGTACCGGCCAGCAGTTCGGCGAGCGCCTCACTACGCTCTTTCAATCGCGCCTGGGCGCTCTGGAAATCTTTGGGCGCCTGTTCTAGGTCCTCTTTGCTGGTATGTTTCTTTATATATAAACCTTTACGCCGTTCGTAGACATTCCGCGTGTTGACTACATCCGCTTGCGCCGAAGCCACCCGGGCCCGCTCCTCGGCAATGGTCTGAGGTCTCGGGCCGGCAATCCTCTCTTTCAACGCCCACTCAGCCTGTTGCAGCTTGCCTTTGACGCTGTCAACTTCAGCCCGGATCTTGCGGTCATCAAGTTTCAGCAGGGGGCTCCCGGCCGCCACCACATCGCCTTCCCGGACATATATGTCAGTAATCACTTCGCTGACCAGGGCGCGGCCATTGACGCGGTCCCACTCAAGTGTTCCAAGGGCCTGCGGTGGTGTCCGGCCACAGCCAGCTACGGCGGCAATTATCAAACATAGAAAAAAACGAGAACGCATGCATAGCCTCCCGGAAACAGGGTAATTTCAAAATAGCTATCGTATCCATAGAATAATTGTGCCCAAGTGACAATACCAACTCAATTCAATAACCTCTTTGCCGGTTGACCCGATGCAGAACCTCTTGCCCGGCTTTTACGCGCCGATAGTTTTCAATGATCTGGGGAATCACGGCGGCCGGGTTGGTGAGGCTGGCAATGTGCGGAGTAACGGTAATGGCGGGATGCTGCCAGAAAGGGTGGTCCGACGGGAGCGGTTCCGTTTGAAATACATCCAGGCAGGCCCCGGAGAGCCGGCCGGCATCAATAGCGGCCAGCAGGTCTTTTTCCAACAGGTGCTCCCCCCGGGCTACGTTGATGACATAGGCGCCCTGTGGCAGTCGTGCGAAGGTGTCGCGGTTCAGGATACCGCTGGTTTCAGCTGTCAACGGCAGCAAGTTGACAAGAATTCGGGTGACCGCCAGAAACGCGCCGAAATGCTCGGGGCCGCTATACGTATCGACCCAGGTTACCGAATGTTGCGACCGCCGCCAGCCGGCAACCTTAAAACCCAAGGCTTTTAGTTTGCGGGCCGCATCCAATCCGAGCTGACCCAACCCGAGGATACCGACCGTTTCGTCTGCCGCCAGCTTTGGAATAACCGGTTTCCACACGCCTTTTGCCTGTCGGTCCCCGAAAAATCGGGCATTGCGGCAATAGTTCAATACGGCCATGACCACATACTCGCTCATCGACCGGGCCAAGGAAGGATCGACGATCCGGGTGATCGGTACACCGGCAGGCAGATCGGGATCACTGAGAATATTGTCCACGCCGGCACCCATGGATGCAATACATTTCAGGTTTGGAAAACGCTTGAACGCTCCATGGGGATGCCGCCACGTGAGGGCGAACTCGACCGCTTGCGGGTCCCCGACTTCAGGCCAGACCCGCAGATCAATGTCGGGCTGGGCAGCTCGAATCCTTTTTTCCCAGGAAGTGGTCTTCATGGTCGGCATAATAATTAAAAATACGCCCATGCACTTGTCCCTTTTCGACGTAAGTTGAAATCCTGCCCGCCGTTTGCGTTGTATACTATTCGAGCCCCCGGGCAGGCAAGGATTTTGCCAAACTTCGCCAGTCCGCAATTTTTTTCAATTATTTGATAATTTGACCAGAACCTGCTAAAAGCCCTTGTCAATGAAAATTACCCTCATCTACCCATTTCACTACTTTGGTCTCAATCGCTTCGCCCACCGCCTGATGCCGCTGCACGGAATCACCCTGGCCTACCTGTCACGCCTCATTCCGCCGGAGCATGATGTCCGGATCGTGTATGAAGCCCGCGAACCGGTCGATTACACCGCCCCGACAGACGTGGTCGCCATCACCACCTTGACGGTGACGGCCAACCGAGCCTACCGCATTGCCGATCGCTATCGTCAAAGAGGCATCAAGGTCATCCTGGGAGGACCACATGCCAGCGCCCGCCCTGCGGAAGCCAAACAGCACGCCGATGCGGTGGCCATTGGCAACGGAGAAACCACGCTGCCGCATATTATCCGTGATATCAAGAACAACCGCCTGCAGCCCTTTTACCATAACTTTGTGCCCGAACGCCTGCCACCACTAGAGAACATCGCCGCCCCCAACCGCTGGTGCACATCCTTGATGGCCTCGCGGGGATGTGAAATGAATTGCGAGTTCTGCTCCATGCAAAGCATCTTCGGTAAATTCTACCTGCAGCGTCGCGCCAGTGATGTGGTCCGGGAAATCCAGCAGGTTTCATCGCCCAATGTCTTCTTCGTAGACGACAATTTTTTTGGCACTTCCCGAAAAGCCCGGGATTTCTATACTGAACTCCTGGAAGCCGTCGCGCAAACCGGTAAAAACTGGTATGGCCAGTGCCGGTTGCCGGTCGTAGAAGATGACGCGGTGGTAGACATTTTCGCCCGTACCAACTGCAATGCCCTGCTCATCGGTTTTGAAAGCCTGAACCCGGAAAACGGCCGCCAGGTCGCCAAGCAGACCGTAAACCGTGATTACTATCTTTCCGTTGTCCGCAAGCTGCACCAGCGTGGGATCGGCGTCGTCGGCTCCTTTATTTTCGGCTTCGATCATGACACGCCCGATACGATCGACCGCACCCTGGAATTTTGCATTGCCGCAAAAATGGAACTGGCCCTGTTTACCATCCTCACCCCGTTCCCCGGAACCGCACTGTTTGACCGGCTGGAGGCCGAAGGTCGCATTATCAGCAAAAACTGGGATGACTACACCATGGAAAAGTGCGTTTTCCGCCCCAAACATTTTTCACCGGAGAGTTTAACGGCGGCCCTTGGTCGGGCCGAACGGGAGTTTTTCTCTTTGCGGTCTATCTACCGACGTTCGCAGTTGGGGATGAAGTATAGCTTCTTGGAAAAATTTCTGGCGGTCAATGTGCTGAGGAATATCGGCTTGAAAGTGACCGGCGTGCTCAAAGCCGGTGCCCGGTAGGCGCTGCCGGCATGCCCGGTGTTACCGATCCTTGGCCAATTCCGCTTTGAGCGCCTGCCCGAGCTCCTGCAGCAAGTAGGGTTTCTTAATATAGGCGCCGGCACCGAGGGCCTGGACCTGGCGGACCCGTTCGGTTTCCGAGTACCCGCTGGCGATGACCACCTTCTGGCCGGGACAAATCTCCACGATCTTGCGATAGGTCTCCAGACCATCCATCCCCGAAACCATGATCATGTCGAGTAAAAGCAAGTCGGCCGGATCCTTTTTAAGAAATTCAACCGCTGCCTCGCCACTGGCCACGGCCCGCGGGCGATACCCCAGCTTTTTCAACATCAGGGTCGCAATCTTGCGCTGGTTTTCAACATCGTCGATGACCAGAATCGTTTCCCCGTTCCCCTGAAACTCTTGCGATCGGGCCGCCTCGGCTTCGTGGTGCAGTATTTCTTCAATTACGGGGAAAAAAATATCGAAAGTGGTCCCCTCGCCGGGTTTGCTGTCAGCCAGTATAACGCCTTTGTGGTCTTCAACCGTACCCCAGACCACCGCCATCCCCAGTCCGGACCCGCTACGCCCCATTTTTTTGCGTGTATAGAACGGTTCATATATCCGGCGCAGATCTTCACCGGCAATGCCGATTCCGTTGTCGGCAACCGTCAGAACAAGGTAGTCTCCCGGCGGGACCGCCCCATTCAAATCATCAAGACTGGCGACCTTTTTGGGCGCGGTGCTGATGATCACCCGTCCCTGGACTTTAATGGCTTCGAAGGCATTGGCCACCAGGTTCATCAACGTCTTGGAAAGATGGACGGCCGAGCCCAGCATGGCCGGCAGGGAATCCTCCAGTTTGGTTTCCAAGGTTACGTCCGGATGAAGGGACCGCAGCTTGGCATACTCCGGGCTCGCAAGGTAAGCGTTAATGATTTGGTTAAGATTGAGGACTTCGGTTGTGGGTACCCCGCGCCGGGCCAACGTCAGAAGATCTTCGACTACCACGGCGGCTTTCTCGCCGGAGGTCTTGATATCCTGCAGCGGTTGGTAAAGGGGGCTTTGGGCATCGATATCATCAAGAATCACTTCGGGGTAGCTGACAATCCCGAACAGGATGTTATTCAGGTCGTGGGCAACTCCTCCGGCCAGCGTACCCAGCGCCTCCATTTTGCGGGCATTGGACAATTGTTCCTCGAGTTGCTCGCGTTGGAGAATTTCCTTGGATAATTCCGCGGTCCGGTTCTCGAGATCGTCTTTTAGATCTTTGATGTGCTGAAACATGGCGGCATTCGCCAGTGACACGGCCACCGCGCTGGAGATATTGTCGATAAAGCGGGCTTCATCGGCTGTCAGTGGCTGTTGATTCGCTTTCTCGGGCAAGAAAACCAGGGCAATGAGACTGTCCTCCCTGATCACCGGTATCAGGTAAACTGATTGCATGGCCGCCATAAGGCGCCCGAGGTCTTCACTGACGAGTTCATACCGGGGGTGAGATTCCAGGAAATTGAAATCGACGACAGATTTATCACTTACCATCCAGCGCTGCAGGGTTTGATTCACTGTCAATTGTTCCCCGGCACTGTTTTCATATTGTCCGGTCGAGGGCGTGGAAAGATAGAGCCGGCAGGACGGCATCAGCAGGTGGTCACGGAAAAATTTACTGAACTCCTGCTCGAACCGCGCGAGCGTTCGCAGGGAGAAAATATTTTCCAGGAAAAGCGCTTCCGCTTTTTCCAGGTTGATGCGGGTTCTGTGAAACACCCGGTTGATCTTTGGCTGAAAGGTCACCAAGTAGAAAAAATTAGCGGCAAACCACACGAGCAGCAGGCCAAAAGATTGTGGCCCGGCCAGATTTTGGAGATAGTGGCGCAAGCCCAAAAAAACAAGCAGGTTGGGTGCCAGGATTAATACCAGGGTGGCAACCCAGTACGCAATCTGATGGGTAAAATCACGAAAACTGAGCAGCCGGTATTTCAAGGCTGCGTATCCGAGCACGGCCAGCGGAATAAACGCGAAATTGCCGGCAGGGTAAAGGTCATACCCGCTAATCGCCGGTATGTTGCACAGGGTCAGGAAAGCCGACAGCCCTACCGCCCACAGAAAATATTTATTCCTGCGCCGGGTAACGGGGTTCGCTTCCGTCCGCAGGCTCCGTAAAAATATCCAGAACGTGTAGAGAATAATGACAAAGGCATAGGTTCCGAACAGCATAAAGGCTGCCCCGCCCTTGGCGATGTAGCCCCAATCATACTCGTACAGCCCGTAAAAGTAAGCGTCCGTCGGCGTTAAAAATGAGAAGACCGCGCTGCATCCGAAACCGGTGATAATCATCCAGGGGCGCTTAATGTCCAGGAGGGAATGGAAGAACATCAGGTACACGATCGGAAGGTAAACATAGAAGAAGTGGATGGTCCTTTCGATCGATAGAATGGTGACCTGGTCGGCGATGAGGTGGTGTGACATAAAGGCAAACGCCGGCAGAGAGAACAGCACAAACATGGCGGAAAAGAGGATATTGCGCTGATTAAGTCCCCCGGACTTAAAAAATGAGGCCGACGCCAGCCACAGGCTGATGAGCAGGGTCAGCAAGGGGGGAATCACATAGATGTTAAGAGCGGGCGCCATAAAAATAGTCTACCGACCGCGGTAATATGCCGATTGCGGTCGGGGTTTTACCAAAAATTTCTCCATCCGGGAGCAAGTCTTTTGGCGGTCGCGTCTGTACCCGGGCCCGACGCCCCTGGTAAAATCGCACCGCCCGGTTTTCGCCGTGGCGACCTTTAAAGATTTTCGGCAGGGTAGCAATCAGGCTCAGTCTGCTCACCGGGCCGGCTACGACCACATCGAAGAGGCCATCGTCAATCCGGGCGTCCGGTGCCATGAGCATGTCGCCGCCGGTATACCTTGAGTTACAGAATTCGACAAAACAATTGGGTTCGGTGATGCGTCTATCATCGAGATCCAATGCGAGTTCATAGGTTTTCAAGCCCAGTACGCGGTGCAGCACACCGATAATGTAACTGAAGTCCCCTGTACGGCTGAAACGGGCCGCTGTGCAGGCCACGTCGGTAACAAACCCGAACCCCATGACATTGACAAAATAGAAGTCCCGATTTTCCTGGGTAAATGTGCACACGTCGACAGGCCGGGTTAGACCACCGATCAGGGCCTCGATACCGTCATCAACTGAAAACAGGTTCAGATCACGGGCGAAAGAGTTGCCCCTTCCCACCGGGATAATCCCGAGCGGCGGCGGCCGAGGGCTCCTGTAATTGTTCAATACGGCATTGAGCGCGTGGTAATTGGTGCCGTCCCCGCCCATGGCCACAACACCGTCATAGTGGTCGAGGGGGTGTCCGTCCAACAGGTGCAAGCCATGTTCATGGTGGCGGGTTACCAGAAGGTCAACGGTGAACCGGGCTGCTTCTAATCTTTCCTGGACCCGGGCAATGACCGCCCTGGATACCGCTCCCCGGGAGCGTGGATTTGCAATCAATACCAGTTTCACGGATTAGCGCCTCTGTACTGAAATCTATCTGGGTAACCGGCGGCAGCAACAGTATCGGTCGCCGGGGCATGACACAGGTGTGAGCTTGGGCTTCAGATGACGGCACTGATTATAACCAGCCTAAAATATGTGTTTATTTATTAGCTTAGCGGATTTTAGTCAATAACTTTGGGCCGTGAACTAATATTGCCACCCTAATGTACATCCTATGCATAAATATTTGAAACTGAAGGAACGTTCATATTTCCGGGTAGTTTCTAACCAGCTTGAATTCTACGATATACATAAATTCAACATTTGTGGCACAAAAATTGTAATCATATTTGATCCTTACAAAGGAATTCGGCAGTTTACCGCAGCGCGGTAGCGGAATCAGGGCGCCCTCCCCCACTCCCCACACCCCATAGCGTCCTGATTCCGCAGCATTTTTCGGTTTAAAATCGGTTTCGGAAAAGGAGAACGACATGTACGAAATCAACCTCGACCCCAAAGATTACGGTATTGAAGCGCTCATGGAAGGAATGGGCAACACCCCGGTTGCCGTTAACGCCCAAGATCGGGAAAAGTGGGCCAACGAAATCGGTGCCTTTGCAGGCAGACTGGATGAATTGTCAAACCGGGCCAAATCGCTGCAAACGCTTTTCAGCAGCAGCACTTCCATTAAAGCTACGCCGGCTTCACTGAAAACATTCAAAATTCAGATGTTCAACATAAATGATGCCCTGAATTCATCCCTGGAACTGGCCAACAAAATCGATTCCCAGATCGTTGAGAAATAATCCGCTGCCCGGGGAAAGCCCTGGCCTTCCCCGGGCCGGTCGCTTCCCGATTTTCCAGCACCGCCCACCCAACCGTTCCGGATCCCACTCAGAACCCTTCGGTATATTTGATTTTTTTGCCTTTTAATATAATTTATGGTAGGCTGGTAGCGTTGTTGTCAGGCCTTTGCGGGAAAAACTCTTGCGGCAGTATTGCTTCTGTGTGGCCGAAGATCAGGCCGTTCCATCTGAATATCGGGTTATCTTCATGCGCATCAAGGTTTTGTATATAACCAGCGCCTGTGTTATTTGCGGGGCCGTTATCATCTGGCTGAACAAGTCATTTTTCCTTGGCCTGCCGAATTTTTTCGCCTGGTTTATCGCCGGGATCACAGTGGTTTTTCTCTTCGTATCCATTATCGTTAAAAATGTTCCCGCCGAGGGCAGCAATACAGCGAAGCGAACCCCGGAAGACTCGTTTGCAGAACGCCGGGAATTTCCCCGTATCCGCCACCGGCTCAACCGACGCCCCCGGTTTGTCCTGGAGAGGGATGAACTGGAAGTTCTGGATATCTCGGAGAGGGGACTGCGATTCGAAAACAAGGCAGATATCCGTCTCCAGGATTGGGTGCGGGGCACCCTGGTCTTCTCGGATGGAACCACCCTTGATATTAACGGCCTCGTGGTTCGCAAACAGGCGAATACAATCAGCCTGCAGTTGATCACAACCATACCAACGGATATGCTGGCCCGGGAACACGAGCATCACCTCGGTAAACCCGAGGATAGTATTGACAATTGAGTAAAGAATCCCGGCAGAGGACCAGGCATTTGGTTGCCCCTCAAAGGGGGGTTGCTAACACCAAAAAGAAAAACCTGGCATCGCGCAGAGACGCGGAGCCGCAGAGAAATGCAAAATCAGAATTTCGTCGCACTAGCGTGCGAAAGACCGGTTCGTGCTCACAGCAACAGCGCTCTTTTGGTTTTATCCGGCGAAGCCGGTAAAATATGTGGGTTTCTCTGCGTCTCTGCGCGAGAATATTGCTTTTAAGGTATAGCCAGCAATCTCTTACCTGGTCATGAGGACCAGGCTTTTAAGGACTGCATAAAGAACCGCTGGACGGGGAAGGCAACACCACAACTTACGCGGAGTGCGTCAATGAAACTCAAATCGGTTACCATGTTCATTACCGCCCTGGCCTTTACGGGAATCTTGCTGCTGGATTGGATGCATCCGATCCCGGGCCGGGCTGAGGAATATCGCCTCGGTACTGTTACCACCAATGTAAACCTGCGCAAAACTCCCGGCCTGAAGGGAGACATCGTTGCCGGACTCCAAAAAGGATTACCTGTCAAAGTATACGGGGAAAAAGACGGCTGGTATCGGGTTGCGGCAAAGAAGAATTACATTCAATTCAACGGCTGGGTATACAAACGTTACGTGGAAATTGTGTCTTTGGAAACCCCGGGCGCCCTGCCCGAAATTACACGCTTGCCACCCTTGCCAGCCAGCGGGCAGCCAATACAATCTGCAAAATCCTTACCGGCATCTTCCCCACCAGCCACAGTGGAGCTCAACCAGCCGTCGCCGGCGACAATGCCCGCCAAAACGGCAGCCCCGGCAAGTGTCAAAAGCGTCGCCCCCCCGGCAGGTAAACAGAAAGCGGCCGCCGCCCAACAGGACCGGCCGGTTTCTGAAAAGCACTCTCCGTCAACTGCAACGGAAAAACCCGCCGCGACTACGGCCGGGGCACCTGCTACCAGCAGTGTCAGGCTTCTACTTTCCATCTCCCCGCTGGTCTTGGCGATCATTGCCCTGCTTGTTGCCGTCCGGGCCTTCCGGGCAAACCGCACACCTGCTTCCAAAGATACATCACCACAACCCCAGTCTGAACCGGTTTCAGCCGATGCGTCACCCACCATTACCCCAGGCAAGCAAGCCGTTAATGAAAAACGGCGCGCACCGCGCCTGAACCGGTTGGTAGAGGTGGATTTTGCGGTAGATGGAAAATTTTATCGTGGTTTTATCAACAACTTAAGTGAAACGGGTGTATATGTCGATACACCTGAAAAATTCACTGTCGGCCAGGAAATTACGATTTCCTGCCCGGCAATCGATACCGGTGGACATGTTAAGCGTGATGGGATGATCGTACGCCTGACTGAAACCGGCATCGCGGTTCATTTTCAACAAGGTGTCCTGCCGTAACGCGCGCCCGTTGCCATTGCCGACCCAGCCCCTGAATTATTCCTTGTAACCATTACGGTTTATACGTTAGTTTAGTTTTTTTATGGAATAACCATAGAAGCTATCGGGAGGTAATTGATGGAACGTGTGCCCACAAGAGAAGATGCTTTTGACCTGCTTACCCGCTACAACAAATCGGAAAGTCTTATCAAGCATGCCTTGGCTGTCGAGGGGGTCATGCGATACATCGCCCGTAAAAAAGGTGCCGATGAGGAAAAATGGGGTGTTATCGGCCTCATACATGACCTGGATTACGAACAGTATCCTGATCAGCACTGTCTAAAAACCCAGGAAATCCTGACGGAAAACAAATGGCCGGCGGAGTATATCCGGGCTGTCATCAGCCACGGATGGGGTATCTGCGTGGATGTCAGACCGGAAAGCGAACTGGAAAAAACACTTTACGCTATCGATGAACTGACCGGCCTGGTGGCCACCAGTGCCCTGGTCCGCCCCTCAAAGAGTGTCCTGGACATGAAAGCCAAATCCGTCAAAAAGAAATGGAAAGACAAACGGTTCGCCGCCGGTGTCGATCGGACGATCATCGCCCGGGGAGCAGAGATGCTGGGCGTCGAGATTTCCGACTTAATTACGGATACAATTATGGGCATGCGGGAGGTGGCGGAAGAGATCGGCCTGAAAGGCACCGCTTAAAAATGGTTTTAAAGCCTCCCCTCAGGCCCAATCTCTGCGTTGGTCGACAGATTTAAATCCTCGCAATACTACCAGTATTCCTCCGGTTCCGACCCACATTTGGGAATCAATCGGCGGGAAGTCCCGCATCGCGGGGAAATCTGTCGCCCGCCTTGACCTTGAACCCGATGGAAGGTTTTAAAACCATTTCAGAGGATTGATATCTCCTCTCGGAAAATCGAAATGTTCGTTTGGCAATAGGGAATTTCGTATTGGATATTTGGCATTGAATATGCCCCTAAACGGGGCTTATTGCCCTTTGTGGTTTGCCTCGTATGAATCGAAAAGTTCCTGGGCCCGTTTTGCCGCGGCCCGGGATGTCTGGGTCATCAGATTTTTGGTTTTGAACCAACCGACCCCCATCCGTGAGCTGAAACCCATCAGCTTGGCACCCGGCTCCACTGGATTCCCAAAACCGGCCAACGTTGTATGCGTCAGACGGCCCGTGGACACATAGAAAGCTGAGCTGTCTTGCAACAGATCCTTGCCATCACCATTCATTACAATTGCCAGCCGGGTCACGCCGTTTACCGCAGTAGCATTTTCGACGATCTCACCAATACCGACGCCATTGGCATACACACCATTTTCAAAAAGAGTGGGTGTACCCGCGAACATGATAAAAAAGAGATTGCCTTTTTTTTCCTGGCAACCGGTAGCAAGTAGCATGGCAAAAAAAATCGAAAGTAAAACTGACCGCCGCATGCATCCTCCTGGACAAAATCATTTTCAGTGGTATCCGGGGTGACAAGAAGCCATCTCAAGAATGCATTTTTGTGCAAGGTTAAGGCGTTTACGAATGTTAGACCGAAGGTGCCAGCGAAGCCAATGCCTTGCGTGGTAAATACAATGCGTATTGTGAGGATCTAATATTCGGGACCAACGCCGAGATTGAACAAAATGGCTTTCTTGATATGGTCTCTGAAAGTTTCTGCCGTCAAGTTCAGCACCATATAAAACGGCGGAAATTAAATCAAGCAAAACAAGGCTCCCGCAGGCCGGCTCCGCGGGCTTGAAATGCCGCTGAAACTGTTTAGAGTTATTGCATTGATCGGCACTATCGAACCTGAAAGGATCGCCGTTTGCGCTGGCCCCCTTCCGAAAATATCCGCAACTTCATAGGCTTATCTTCTTTTCAGATGCTGGCCATGTTCCGGCGTGGACTTTTCTACAGCTTTCTGACCATCTACCTGCGCCACTATCTCGGTATGAGCGTCACCGAGACGACCTTGTTTGCCACCGGCCCGATGATCATGAACGTCCTATTCCAGACCTTCACCTGGGGGCCGCTTTCCGATAGGTGGCAGCTGCGCCGAACCTTCATTATTGCCGGCGAACTGCTGGCGGCTGCCGGCACCCTGATCGTCTGGTATGCGCATATCCTGACCGCTTCAAACCACCTGGCGGGATATATCATCATTATCGGCCTTTCGATCGTTGAAATTTTCTGGTCCATGTCAAACGTGGGCTGGAGCGCGTTGATTTCCGACATATACCCGGCACAGAGCCGCAATGCCGTCCAGGGCCGGCTTTCCTCAGTTGGCGGTCTGGGCCGGATTCTGGGGGTATGGATCGGGGGGCTACTTTACGATGGATACGGTCTGGCCTATGCCGGGTGGGGGTTTCACCGTGGGTCCCTGTTCTTTGTTGCCGCCGGTGTTATGCTGCTCTCAGTTTTGCCCCTTTTGCTCCTGCCGGAGGGTGGGTTCAAACAGGCAGACAGCGCAACGCCCGCAACCGATGACAAAGCGGAAGCCGGGTCTACACGCATCTTCGTCATATTTCTAGTCGCCATGACGTTTATCAATTTCGGCCGCAATTCCATTGCCGTCATATTTCCCCAATACCTCGTTCTGGAGGGCGGCTTTGCCGTATCGAGCGTCACATTGAGCTACATCGTCAATATGCAGTCGGCCGCCATCATGTTCACCGGACTGCTCGCCGGCTGGATTTCCAGGCGCACCGGAGACGATCTGGCCCTGGTGATCGGGTCCGTACTGACGATTGCCGCTCTTGTCATCATGGCCCTGACATCCAGTCTACCCGTGATGTATTTGTGTAATTTCATAAGGGGAATCTCAGAAGTACTGATTTTTTCATCCGCGTATGCCTGTGCATCCATCCTGATTCCGCCGGGACACCGCGCGCGCCTGTTCGGCTATTTCAATGCAACGTTTTTTCTGAGCTGGGGCCTGGCCGGCACCTTTATCGCCGGCCCGGTCATCGACTGGCTGGTCGTGTCGGGAACAGCAGAGACCACCGCGTACCGGATTTCCTTTATCCTGGCGGCCCTGATCACCGTCGTCGGGGTTGTCATCGAGGTGATGCTGCTCAAACGGCGTGCTGATCGCCAAGTTCCGGCATAGTCATACACTGTTACCCGGCTCATCCTTAAAGGACAGCAATCCGCAAAGCCTGCCACAGGACCGAAGATCCTTTCGTTTTGATCTTCCTTGGTAGCAGGGTCGACAACCGCCGGACCTCTGTGGCCAACATCCGGAATTATGTCTTTGAATCGGTGGGATGATACCAGCGGGCGTGCCGATCAATTCAGCCGGCACTCTTCCTGACCGGCAAAATTGAAGTGGTCGCTGACATCCAAGCCGGTCGCTTCGTTGCGCTGAAACACCAGCGACAGATTGTCGCAAAAGCCTTTCACTGAGTGGGGTCGCAACCGGTTGCAACCCTGCCCAGAATCCTGGCCCGAAGGACAAGGCTTTGGATTGCCCCTTTAGGGGCTTGCAACCAAGAAACGCTTTGCCGGCATGGCCGGTTTCAGACTGGCAGACAGCAACAACCCCGATCCATGATTTCCAATCATGGATCGGTACGGCCTGACTGTCTTCTGCCTAAAACCTAAACACCTGGAAACAGCTGCCCCGGCATAGCCCGCTATCTCTGACCTGGCCCTGAGGATCAGGTTTTTTATGACTGCATAACGCCTTTCTGTTTCAGCCTGTTGGCACCCTGGGTTTTAATCAATATCAGGCGGCAACTGCCAAAGACTTACTATTGACATAACAACTTAATTTAACTATAGTTTTACAGACCACTCCATGTGGAAGCGTCCATTGGCGAATTGGATGGCTTCTGCTACTTACCTGCGGAGGGATGACCGCAGGGTACAGCCATACATATGGGCCGGCCTTTTCTCTCTTCAACCTAGTCGGCGAAAACTGCCGGCCAACTTATCATCCCGTATAGACACGTCTCAGGATTCACCTGCAAACAGAAAATCTGGAGGAAGGTAAAATGACCTTTTCAAAAAAACTGCTGCTCGGGCTGTTTATCGGGATCCTTTTGGCCGGGCAGCCGGCCTTACACGCGGCAGCACCCGATTTCAATGCCGACCGACGGGTCAATATCAAATGCCCCAGTTCCATAGACAAAGATCGGGTAGGACAGTTCGAACTGGACGGATTCAAACAAACCCTACGGCGGCTCTACCACGAACTCGACCAGAATCTGGCGAAGTCTGCCAAAACGGGCAATGACGGGTATGCCTTTAGTAGCAATCCCAATAAGGGCTCTTTTTTCGTGGTCCACGCCAAAGCGGCCTTTCCGGCCGGGCGCCTGCAAAGCTTGAAACCAAGCGAAAAAATAGGGTTCCAGGAAGTATTCTTCGTGACCGATATCGACTGGAAAACGCACGAGGTGCAGCTGGTTAGACAACAGGGACGGAAGAAATTCCGGCTGGGGGTGAACGATTTCGAGAAGGGTTTCATCTGGTACAATGCGCTGCTTGATAAGGAGAAGGCCTACATCCCGGTGTATGGATTTTTAAGCCTGCCGGGTGAAGCCAGCGCTTTTCCCACCATTTGGAACAGCTGGGAAAAAGACCGCCAGGATATGGCCACTCCCATGGAAAGTCTGATTGACTATGATTTTTACAAGATCCTTGACTATCGGGGGGATTACTATCTGCTGGGCCAGGATTTCAACGAACTGGATTACCGGGGCAATGTGGAAGACTATGGCATTATTGGCTGGGTCCAGAAGAAGTACATTACCCTCTGGCGGTCCCGGCTTTACTATAATCCCCAGCAGCGGGTCTCTTTTTACGACAATAACAGTACGGACACCGTTGCGGCGGAGACAAATGAAATCAACCGGTTCTATGTCGACCACGCCTACCAGCGGGAACGGCTGTTCAGAGATATCGTCGAGAAACTCGACCAGGAGAGCTTGCACCGGTTCTATAAGCATTTCGGTTTCCCGCAACTGGGCAGCCCGGAGTATTTCAATAAAGAGCAAGGCCGGACCCGGGTCTTCATTCCGGGCGCTTTTACACCCCGCCTCATGCGACTGTTGGCCCGCTCCATGAAGAAAAACCTGAACACCTTTTTCCTGCTGGATGTTTCCCAGAGTATGCGCCCGTTTGCCGATTATGTCCGTTCCTTCAATACGGCCGTGCGCGACATGAACCATGAAGGCATCGGGCTTCGGGTCAACCGTACGTTTGCCTATTGGGATTCTCCGGCGAGTGATGAGGACCCCCTGGCCGAACCTAATTTTATTCGGGTCAAACGACCCACCGACATCAAGTTCCCGCGGGAAGCCCGGGACCGCAACTACGCCGAGCCACTCATGCGGGCCATGATTAAGGTGATCACCGAGATTGAAAGGCTGCAGGACGAAAAGACCATCTTGCCGCTGCACCAGAAGATGTTGTTCATCATCACGGATGCCGGACCAAACGATCTGGACGGTGACATTCTGGCCGAAACCATCGCCAGGGCCAAGGCCCTCAATTTGAGTATTTATTTCATTTATCCGAAAACAACCGGTGTACGCAAGGCCAGCCCCAACCTGCTGGACACCCCCGTTGGCACCTATAAAGATCTCGTGGCGCTGATGGACCGCTATCAATCCGAGGGGCCGGACGGTCAGGCCATGAACGTACGCACCTTCCAGTTTGAACGCAAAGTTCTGCAATCACAGGCAGCCCGCAAGAAATATTTCATTGCGCAGCAACGGAACTTGCTCAGCGGCGTCAAAGATTATATCGACCACGTTTTCAGCGGACACCCCGACGCCGAAATCTCCAGGGACGTCGTCCTTTTCTTCTCTGACGATCAATTGCTCACCGAAATGCGCAAATGGAGCGACCGCAAAATCCAGGTTCTCAATCACGTGTCGAAATACATCGAGCATTTCCAGGATCCGGCTGTCTGGCAGGAGCGCATCGCCATCCCGGCCAAACCGATCGAATCCTACCTGAGGGCCGCCCGCACCCAGGATGACGTGTCCTTGTCCGACCTCAAGAAACTGGTCATTATTAACTCTTTGGTAAGCGTCGACGATATTGAAACTTGTCGTCGGCTCTATGACCACATCAAGCCGCTGATCGAGCGGAAGATGTACAAAACCGCGGATGCGGTATTCTATGAAGCCCTGACAAATAAGGAGCCCGGCAAGGACATCCAGTGGAACAGCGCCCTGGGTGAGAGCCGCGGTCCCCTGACAGGGTATCTCTCAGAAAGAGGTTTTCACCTGAACTCCTTCAATCAGGCGATCCAGCGAAAGTTCATGTATTTACGGGTAGAAGACCTCTATGTCACCGAATAGGGTCATTAGCTGCAAGGGGGACCCCATGCGGACACTACCAAAAGCTGTATGTCTCTGTTTAACCATTTTTTGCCTGGTGGCCGGCGGAGCCGACGCCGCCAGTCTTTTCAAAGGTCGGGAAATCCATCTGAGCAACGCCGCCCATAAGGTGGTGCGCATCGGTATAACCGGTACGACCTCGGGACACAATTTCATTGCCCTGATGGAAAACGCGCGCCAGGAATCCATTTCGCTCGGCAAGCTCGGGTACTGGGAGAAGGTACCCGACCCACCGTCCTATTTGCGCAACTACGACCTCCAGTTTACCGTCAAAAACCAGTCCGCCGAACAATTCCAACTGGAGTTGACCTACAATGCTGCCGACAGGGATATTGGCTACCGGGTCCTGGAAGGCGCCGTCGCAGTCAAACTGGACCGGAACGGATACTACCCGGCCCTGGTTGTGGTCAGTAAAGCTCCGGCCGCCGCTGTACCGGCCAAGCCCAAAGCCCAGCTATCAAAAAAGCAGCTGTTATTTTTCGACTTCAACAGCTTTGATTCGGACCTGCGACGGCATTACGGCAAAGTCAAGCAAGCGCTGAGCGATCCCGCTTTTACGGCCTACTTTTACTACTACGAATCAACCGGATATAAAAAGTACTACTTCAAGACATACCGGGATACCGCTAAACTGGATACGGAAAAGATGGGTCTTTCCCTTGAGGACGGCACCCTTCAATATTACCAGCGGGTGCTGGACAACCTCATAACCCTGCATGGTTCCGATTTAACCGGCAAGATCATCCTGGTCACCCGGTACGGCAAAAAGTTTGCGCCGGCCCTTAAAAAGTACGCCCGGGACATCGGCGTTAACAGTAAGACCAGCGTGGAAATATGGTCATACGCAGATGTTCGGTAGAAGGATTTTTTTAATTTGTATTTGACGATGATGTTCAAAGCGGACTTTTGGAAGCTGCTGGTGGTGTGCCTGAAGATGCTGTTCAGGAAATCCACCCGCCAGAGATTTCTCTGCCTGGTGGCCGCGTTTCTTTTCATCATGGGGTTCAATACCCACAGTTATCTTAAAAAGTTCCAGGATGCGGAAATACGCAAACTGCAGACACTGGAAGAAAAGGCCTTCAACGTGTTCTTTTTGCGGTTTCGGACGAAAAATGATTATTTGCGGTTCAACCAACGCCAGGCTCCCGAATTGGTGCGCCTGGATGCTGTTCCCCTGAACATGGCCTTTTTATACCAGAACAACCTTTTCATACAGTATCAAAGCGACCTGCCGCCGGCCCCTGCCCCGGTTGACCTGCAGGGCCTGGCACTCCTTTACAGGCTGTTTGATTTGAATACCGCCGCGGCCGATTTCCGGTTGGCCGCCGACCCGGCCGATTATAGTGTCAGTGTGCGCAACCGCTATATCGACCACAACGGCAGGGATCTGGACCTGGACATCGTTCTCGCCCGACATACCGCCCTGAAGGGCGATCTGGCCGATGCCGCCGACCTGATCCGCGGCAACTTGAGCGGAAAGCGTCTGGCTGTTTTCAACGATCTGACCTGGCGGATTGCCAACAATATCTCCCGGGACGACCCTGAGACAGACCGGGCGGTCAATCCGTTTTTCAGCCGGGTCGCCCTGATTGTTCCGTTGAATCTTTTCCACATTTTTGCAAACATGGCCAAAGACGTGACCATGGATATCGTCGACTACGCCGAATCCGTTCGGGCTGCGGCCGGCGCAACCCTCTCGGTTGAAGCAACCTATCTGCAGATACCCGACGGTTATACAGATACATTGTTCTACGGTGATATTGATCTTTACCCGCGGTATGTCCCCGTTTATACCCCCCGGTTGCTAACTGCCCACTGGCATTGGATGCTGTACGAAGATATCGCTCTCAATGATGCCTTCCTGGAAAAACTCGATCGGCTGCATTTCAAGGGCAACTACCTGTTCTCATATGAAAAGACCCTCAGTCTGAAAGAACGGGTAAGAAAAATAAATGCCGACATCTTCGATAACCATGTTGATTTTTACATGACGGATCTTTCCATGGGGATTGTCTTTCCATTTATGATATCGCTCTTTGCTTTTATCCATCTAAAAACCGAACTGGCCTTCCTGTTGATGTTCAAAAATCGAATCAGGGAACTCCTGCTGGTATTCTGGGTCCTGCCCCTCGCCTTGATCCTGCTCGTCAAAACAGGCCTGGATGGGTTTTATCTACTGCACCATTTCAACGGTACCCTTACCACAGCAGCGGCCGGGGTAATGCTGCTGCCGATGACGGTCGCCTTTATCTTTACCGCGATTGTCTTCTTTCCCATAAACCGCTGGTGCTTCAGCCAGTTCACCGGGGAGCAGCTGAATCTGTCTGTTCTGCACAAAGGTCGCTAACATGGACGCCGGACGCTTCGAAGTCATATTTCCGCTGTTAATGAAATGGGAGGACACTTTTTCCATTAAGTTCGACGTATCCGGTGATAAGCGGATGATTTTCGAAGACGGCATCTATTACCTGGAGGGTGATAACGGAGCGGGTAAAACAACCTTTCTAAATATTCTGGCCCTCACCGCCGGAAGGATCAGTAAAAAGGCGATCCCTGGCCGCGGGACTGTCCGGTTCAACTATCTGGCCTATAACGGCGATGATCTGGACCCCCTGAAGGCCGCCGATATCCGGGAGAAATTTTTCTGCATCTACCCCCAAAAAGCTTTTTTCCTGCCGGTTTCCACCCGCGACAACTACCTGATCCTGAATGGCTCGGACCCCGAAAGGGCGAAACAGTTCTCCGCGCACCAATACCCGGATCTGCTTTCCGGGGGGCAACAGCAGCAAGTTCTCATGGACATTGTCCTGGATGATAAGAAGCCGGTCTGGTTCCTGGATGAACCGCTGACCAACCTGGATGCCGAAAGGCGGCTGTATTTTTGGAAAACCCTGCGCCAGGGTTACCGCCGGGCATTGCGCACCATTTTTTTTATCGATCACTGGATCGGCGCCCAAATCAAACAGGAGCGCGGTTTCAAACATCGCGACGTCTTGCAGGTTACCCTGGAAAACAGTCAGGGCGGCAAACAAATCGAGGTTGCCACACGGCAGATTGACATCTACGAGTGCCGCTGGCCGGAAACATTTTTTAATGATCAAATCGAAAAGTCGGAGAGAGAGTGACAATGCTTAACATCACTACGAAAAGCATCCATCGCTTCAATAACAGGCCCGGGTCCCCCGGCAGAAGGAATAGTCGGGTCCGTTTCCGAACCTATTCGCCGCCGCGCGGCTTATGGGGCCTGCTGTGGCGTTCATCCTCGTCCTCGCGTCCGGACTGGTCTACCCGGCGACCGCTATCGAGTTTGTAACCCGGGAAGCGTTCAATGTGGAAAAGAGCAGTTACAAAGCGTATCCCTATCGGGTTCTGTTTGAAAAATTTCAAAACAGTACGGGCGCGGAAAAGCGCCAGATCCGCAATGTCATCATTCTCAAACAGGTTTTCGATCCGGAAATCCGGCAGCGGGCCATTGCCGCCGGAGCCAAATTTGAAACGTATTACGGCGTGATCAAAACAATCAACCGGGACAGCTTGCGCCTATGGCTGCCTGAAAGCGACACGTTCAAGGATTTTCCGGTTGGCATTGACCGCCTGCCGGTTGAAAACAAACAGGACTATCCCCTCCAGGCCGCCGATATTGAAGCGTATGCCACGATCGTCCATATCCTGGACGATAGGGTGTATAAGGTGGAAATCAGCTTTGCCCTGCAGTCTCCGGACACACCACAGGTTAGCCGCCGGGGAAACAACAATCTGGTGAGCTGGCAGCCGCCGCAAAATGTGCAGGCGCCTTCCGGATACCTGGTTTTTGTAAACGACAAGCTGTATAAAACCGTTACCGGCACTTCAGTCGAAGTCCCCCGCTCTCCGGACCAGGCAGATGAATTTTTTGTCAAAGCACTCTACACGCATCGCCAAGGCCGGATCACATCCAAGGCCTCCCCGACCCTGTATGATGCGGCTTCGGCCCAGGAAATTAAAAAGCGACAACAGGCTGGTGATGTGTACCAACAGATTACCACAGCCTTGGGCCGCTCAGACCAGACGGCCGCCCGCAAATTGCTGGCCGATCATCAGGTGCTGCTGTCGGATTTCTTAGGCCCGGACCGCAAAGCCCTCATCCTCACGACCGGCGCGTTCTTCAAGGCACTGGATGAAGGCGATCGCCTGACAGCTCTGCGCCCGGAATCCGCGACCAACCTGGCGGCTGCCCGCAAAGCCTTCCAGGAGGCTTCCGAAACAGCCGGCCGCTTGCCGGCTGAATTTAACCTGACCGAAGTAGCCGGACGCCGGCTGGACGACACGGCGGCTTTGACTGTGCAGCTGACGGCCCGGCAACAAAAACAAAAAGCAGGGGCTATCCTGGAGCAGATTGCGGCCGATCTCAAACCGGGCCAATGGGAGCGGGCCCGCAAGCTTCTTTACCAGCAGCAGGCCTTCTTACGGCAGCACCTGGATCCGGAGAATAAAGCGCATGTCATGACCTTGCATGATTTTTTCCAGGCCGTGGACAAGGGTGATCTCAGTGCTGGTATACAGCCACCGGCACCGCACCATCTGGAAGCCGCCATGCAGAGCTATCAGACGGCAGACAAAACCAGCCTTGCTCTACCGGCCAATCTGGATGCCGGGTTCATCGCCCGCCAGAGGATCAAAGCGACCGCCAACCGCCAGGCGAGGCTGGCCTCCGAGCTCCAGGCCCGGCAGGCTGCTCAGGCTTGGGACAAACTCCTGGTATCACTGAATCCATCTGAGTGGCAGACAGCGCAACAGCAGCTCTATGCAAACCGCACGCTCTTTACCACCCACCTGCCCCCGGAAAGCAAAACCGCCATGGTCACGCTGGTCGACTTTTTCGCCTCCCTGGATGAAGGCGATCGCTTGGTCGACCAGCAGCCGGCAACCATGGATAACCTTGAATCGGCCGCCGGTTTTTACCAACGCGCGGCCGAGAAAGCCAAGACCCTCCCGAAAAACATAGACGTCGGATTCATTACCGCGCAGAAAACCGGCAACGTGCAAAAGCTGAAAGGTAATCTGCAGAGCCAGCTGCTCAAGCAGGAAAGCAAATCGACCTTCACGCAAATTGCCGCGGCACTGGACACGGGACAGTGGCGGGAGGCTCGGAGTCTGCTGTACGCCAAACAGGATCTGCTCACCACCCATCTCGATGCTCGTAGCAAGGCGGACTGTATCACGCTCATCGGTTTTTTCAGAGATATTGATGAGGGCGACCGCCTGGCCGGAATCCAGCCCCTGGCCATGCAAAATCTCGATGCCGCCCTGGAGGCCTACCGCCGGGCGGTGGCCAAGGGGCAGACCCTGCCGGCCAATCTGGACACCGGTTTGATCGCCCGGCAAAAGATCCGGACCGTGATGGAAAGCAAGGATTTGTTAGCCCAAGGGCAACAACAGGCGTTGGCCCGCAAGACATACGACCAGATCGTGTTTGCCCTGGCTCCCGGAAGGTGGCCGGAAGCTCGCACGCAATTGATGCAGAGCCGGGACCTGTTGCGCGAACATCTGGAACCCAAACAAAAAGCCACCGCCGACCAACTCCTGGAATTCTTCAACCACATCGATACCGGCGACCGGTTGCTGGCAGCGCAACCAGAAACGCTCGCGACACTTGATAAGACCGCGGCCGCCTACCAGCAGGCGGGTGCCCGGGCAGCCACCCTGACCGATATTGCCGACCTGACCTTTCTGGTGTCGCTCAAAACCGGGGTGGTGGATGACCGCAAAAATACCCTGATGAAAAAACAAAACCAAGGCCTGGCCGAGCAAACCTACCGGCGCATATCCGCCGCCCTGGACACCGGCCAGTGGCGGGAGGCCCGCAAACTGGTCTATGAAAAACAGGACCTGCTTTCCCAGCATCTCGATGACCAGCGCCGCGCAGATTGCCTGACCCTGGTTGGTTTCTTTCGGAATATCGATAAAGGGGACCGCCTGGCGGAAATTAGACCCCCGACCGGGCCCAATCTCGACACCGCTCTGGAAAGCTACCGCCAGGCCGTGGCCAAAGGGCAGTCCCTGCCGGCGGCCCTGGATGTGGGCCTGATAGCCCGGCAGAAAATACGGACCGTCGTGGCCCTTAAGGAAGAGCTGGCGGCGGGCCAAGAGTCCGCCGAGGCACAGAAAATCTATGCTCAAATCATGCAATCCCTGACACCTGAAAAGTGGCCGACCGCCCGCACTGTGCTGACCGCAAATGAAACCCTTTTAGCCACGCAGCTGGCCCCGGCCGATAGAGCCACAATTACCCGTCTGCTGGCTTTCTTTCAATTCATTGAGGACGGTGATCGCCTGACGGCCCAGCAGCCAATCACCGCGGACAATCTCAATATGGCCCTTTCCTCGTATCGCCTGGCAGATCAGAAAGCCCGGGATCTGGCCCCGACGGCGGACCTGACCTTTCTCACCGCTGGAAAAATCGAAGATAACAGGTCCCGGCAAGCCAGTCTGGAGCTTAAAAATAAGCAGGCCCGCATGGTGGCCCAGGAAGCGGCGGCCGCCGCACCACCGGCAGCGTTGCCGGCGCCGCAGCCGCCGGTACCCATGGCCACATCCGCCCCGGCGGACGATTTCGACCACAGCGCTACCGGGAAAGCCGCCTTGAAACTCGGCATGAAAAGTTTCAGCAAACAAAAGTATGGCCTGTCAATGCGCTATTTTCGGAAGGTTTACGCCAAACAAATCGGCAAGCTCGAGAAAGCCGGCAAGAAACAGTCTTTTACCATCCTGGGTCTGCACCCCGCCGTCCGTGCCGAGGTCATTTTTCTGGCCAGCTGGATCTGCTCAAACAAAACAGTTCCGGTGACGTCACCCTGCTCGAAGAGGGGCTGAATGAAATGCTCACGGATATTGAAGACGGTGCCGGGGTCTGGTCCATCATCAAGGAAAGAAAGCGGAATAAAATTGTAAAACATATCGAACGATATCCCTTTTAATATCTAACCGTTGGCGGGATCCAAAAGCGATAGTCGGTCACGCATTCTATTCGGTCTTATGCCGTCAAGGCGGACGATCAACTGCTATGGGATGCCCGCCGCCGGTACCCGCTAACGCCCACGCATCCTCTCCCGGGGTATCATCGTTTTTCCCTTGCAAAAACCCATAACACCGACTATAGGCCGAGGCTTGCGCCTTGCGTGTAAAGTGTGCCATATTTGGCGTATTGTGCTATTTATGGCCGGCAACAATGGTTGCCCAGGAAAATGATAACCAAAAAATCAGTTGTTCAGAAACATAGAAAAATGAAAGACACGTCCTCGCCAACTGAAAATTCCACAACCGATATGGCCGAAAGCAGCTACTCCCAGGATGCCTATCAAGCCATCGTAGACGCCATTCCGGACATGATCATTCGTTTGGACCGCAACGGTATTTTTCGCAGTTTTGAAGGTGCGGGAGCGGAATTATATTGGCCGGCCGAAACATACCTGGGCAAATCCCTCCAGGCAGTGCTCCCGTCGGAAACTGCCGCCCTTTTCCAGCGAAAACTCGAGGCCACCTTTACCAGTGGTGAAATCCAATCTCTTGAATATACCCTCTTGTTTGATGGGGAACCCCGCCATTATGAATCACGCATGGTCCGCAGCACGGCCGATGAAGTCATTGTCATCGTCCGCAACGTGACCCGCAAAAGGCGGATCGACGAACTGATTCGCCGGTACCACGAACAATTGAAGCTGGAAATGCAGGCCCGCACAGACGATCTGTCCCTGGCGGAAAGCAAGTACCAGCGGATCTTTCACCATTCCGGGTCACCCTCAATCATAATTGAACGCGACGTGATCATCTCCATGGCCAACCCGAAATTCGTAGACCTGACCGGTTATCGCCGCGAGGAAATTGAAGGCCGTATGAAATGGACCGATTTTATCGACCCGTCCGACCAGAAAATGGTGGAGACCTACCACCATGCCCGCCGGGTCAAGGAAGATAATGCGCCTTCTGAATACGAGTGTAAAATTATCGATCGCGAAGGCCGGGTCAGGGACATCTTCATCAAAGTGGGCATGCTGCCTGACAAGGAGCGCAGCATCGCGTCACTCATCGATATCACCTCGTTGAAACAGACGGAACGGGAACTGCGTGATCGCGATACTCTGTACAGCGCCATCCTGGAAGGTTATGACGGTCTGATCTATACGATCGACAAGGGCTACCGGATCCGGTTCATGAATGAAAACCTCATCAAGCGAATGGATCACGACGCCACCGGTCAAATCTGCTATCAGGCCATCCACCAGCGAGAGTCCAAATGCACGTGGTGCGCGGCCGAAAAGGTCTTCGAAGGGCAAAGTGTCCGTTTTGAAATTAAAAACCCCCACGATCACCGCTGGTACTACAGTGTCAATGTACCTGTCCGTTTATCAGACGACTCGGTGTATTGCCAGGCTATGATTACCGACATCAACAAGCGTAAAGAGATGGAAGAAGCCCTGCGCGACAGCGAGGCCCACCTGCGCGAAGAGAATATCCGGCTGCGCGGTACCCTGGACGATCATCACAAGTTTGGCGACATCGTCGGGAAAAGCGCCGCCATGCTCGAGGTGTTTGAATTGATGCTGATGGCGGCTTCGGCGGAAACCAATATGATCATCTACGGTGAATCCGGAACCGGTAAGGAGTTGGTGGCCCGGGCTATCCACGATATCAGTGCCCGTCAGGACGGCCCGTTTGTCCCGGTAAACTGCGGCGCCATTCCCGAGAACCTGCTGGAAAGCGAATTTTTTGGTCACAAAAAAGGGGCCTTTACCGGCGCTGACCGTGACAAGACAGGATTTTTATGCGAAGCAGACGGCGGCAGCCTGTTTTTGGATGAAATCGGTGAAATCAGGCCCGAACTTCAGGTAAAACTGCTGCGGGCCATAGAAGGCGGCGGCTACACACCCGTGGGTAGCAATGAAACCCGGGAGTCCGGTTTCAGGATCATCGCGGCCACCAACCGGAACCTGCATGACCTGATTAAAAAAGGTGCCATGCGCAGTGATTTCTTTTACCGCATCCATGTTATTCCGATCCACCTGCCGCCCCTGAGAGAGCGCAAGGAAGACATCCCCCTTCTCATCGAGCATTTTTTAAAAGCCTATGACCGCAAGATGCGCCCACCGGTTACCCCGGCGGTTATCGAAACCCTGACCGACTATGATTGGCCCGGAAATGTGCGTGAACTGCAAAATGTCATGTATCGCTTCGTGACCCTCAAACGTCTCGACCTGGTGGGCGATACGGCTTCCATCCCGCTGGAAACAAACGATATCCCAGGCGACATACCCAAAACCTCTCTGCCGAATGCAGTGGCTGCGTTTGAAGAGCGGCACATCCGTGCGGCTCTCGCCGAGCATCGCTGGAATCGCACCCGCACGGCCAAAAGTTTAAAAATCGGCCTGCGGACCCTGCAACGCAAAATGAATAATTACGGAATTAAATAGCTGCATCCCTACCCCCCCCCATGCCTTTTTTGGCGCAAACTACGCCAATATTGGCGCACATATAATTTATATATATTTTCAGACCGTTACGACCAAATTCGTGCCAACAGTGCCAAAATCGACGTAGTCTTCAGGTCCCCCGCTTGGCCGGATCTATCACCGGCATTGCCCAGAAAACCATAAAATAATCTATTATTTACAGCTGGTTAATAAAATTTGGGGTGTCCTGGATGGGAAGTGGCACGCTACTTGATATAGGATATAGCAAGAGACGCAATGAAAAAAAAGAACTTACAATTTGAAATAGACAGGAGACAATCATGAACACCAATTTCGCCACCCCGTATGATCAGAATCCGGCCAGAATCGCTATGGTTGCCAGAAACATCAGAAAGAGAGAAGGAATTGCGATACCGAAGGTGGTCGGCACCCTGATCACCCTGCAGCTGGCTGCATTTTTCATCTGGACCGCTGTCATTTAACACGGTCGTATAAGCCGCGAACCTGAGCAGCGGCAGACCGTTGCAGGGTCCCCCCGGGTTTTGCGCTAGTACGCGTTTTAAGGCAGTAATTGGGTGTGTGTCTGCATTGCTCCCCATTATGTGGTTACACACTCAATTACGGACCTCCCCCCTCTTTGTTTTCCCAACCCAAGTGGTATCCAAGGTGTAAAGAATCCTGGCCCGGAAGACCAGGCTTTGGATTATCTCCAAGGGGCCAGCATCCAAGGCGCTTTAGACCAGCGTGGCCGGATTCAGGGGATCAGGTTGAAGGCTGAAGACTGAAGACTGAAGAAAAACCTTAAAACCAACCTGATCGAATTGATTGCAGGGTACCAAAGACTGCGCAAATCAGGCAAATCTGCGTTTTGTGGTTCCTACCGCGCTGTCACTTTCAGTCTTCAGCCTGCAGCCTAAACACCGGGAAGAGGCTCCCGAATAGCGGGACAAGGTTGGCCCTGAGGAGCAGGTATTTTAGACCGCATAAACCTTTTCAAAGGACGTTCTTGTTAATCTCCCGCCACACATCGGATACCTGGACCAGGATGGTTCCATCCAGAGTTAACACCGGAACGGCACCCATCAAAGAATTGGTCAACAGGATCAGGTCGGCCTCCAGGAGCTCCCGGGGCAGGATCTTTTCCGCAACAATCCGATATCCGCGCTGCTCCAGATACCGACAGACAGCGTTCTCCATCACACCCGGCAGGACGTGGGCCGATGAGGGCCTGAGGACGGTTTGGTCCCGAAGCACAAGCACATTGGCCGTATTGGTTTCGGATACGCTGCCGTCCGGATTCAAAACAAGGGCTTCATCGCCACCCGCAGCGGCAGCCCAGCGGCCGGCCAGGAAATAATAGAGATAATTCAGTGTCTTGTGGTCGGCCAGCGGGCTCTGGCGCGGTTCCGGATAGGTGACCAGGTGCTGTCCCTGCTGTTCCTGGCCCGCCAGACGGTGAACGTAAGGCCGGGCGGTCACCAGCAGCCGGTGGTCATAGGGGGGCTGTTCGCGCGTCCCGCCGGTCGCGAGCAATTTGACAGCGGCCACCCCCTTCTCCAACCCATTGGCCATCAACGTGTGCCGCATGACCCTACCCCAGTCGACATCCGGTATGGGGGTGTTGAACAGCATCTGCCAGGTTTTATTGAAACGACGCAGGTGTTCATCCAGAAAACCGATCCGCGCATCCACGACCCGGAGAGTCTCGAAAAATCCGTATCCGTATTGCACCCCCCGGTCGAATACATTCACGGCGGCTTTTTCCGAATGTACCAGCTTGCCGTCCAGCCATACCCGGGAAATAGTGCTCCGCTCTTCCTGCTCAGTGTCAAACACATCCATCAAAGTGCGGCCTTTGTGCAGGGTTTCGGCAAACTCTTCGCCTGGGTCAGAGTCAAAGACGATGCCGCCGCCCACCGAGAATACGATGCGATCGTTGATCAGGGTGGCTGTACGAATGGCGATGGAGAGATCCAGCGTATCGTGAAAACTGATGTAACCGATAGAACCGGTGTAAATGTGGCGCCGCCGCGGCTCGAGTTCATCGATGATCTCCATGGATCGAATCTTCGGACAACCGGTGATGGATCCACCGGGAAACGCCGCTCGAATCAGATCCACCGAATCTTTGCCGGGCTCCAGTTCACCCACCACGTCCGACACCAGATGGTAGACGTTCTGATAGGCCTCCACCCGCTTGTGAGCCTGGACCGCCACCGAGCCGCCCCGGCAGACCTTGCCGATGTCGTTGCGCAGCAGGTCGACGATCATGGACAGCTCGGCGTCATCCTTGGCACTCTCCTCAAGCTCCCGGCGCAAGGCTTGATCGGCTGCCTCCGTTTGACCCCGGGGCCGGGTACCCTTGATCGGCCGGGTTTCCACGCGGGAAGCCACCCGGCTCAGAAATCGTTCAGGTGACGTGGAAACAATCTGGTGATCGCCCGCATTCACATAAGCAAAGAACGGGGCCGGATTGCGTCGGAACAAGGCCCTGAAAAAATCAAACCCGCTGCCCGCAAAATCCGCCTCGAAGCGCTGCGACATATTCACCTGGTAGACGTGCCCGGCCGCTATGTATTCCTTGATGGCCTCCACGGCGGCCATATAGTCCGGCCGGTCGAAGCCCGAGGACAGACGCCCTTTATCTCCAGTGAATCCGGTTCGCCCGGGAGCCGGTTGCTTTAACCGTTCATGAAAACGCGCGGCCAAACGGCGGGGCGTTGTGCCGTTTCCGGAAAATTTGGGAACGCACAGGGTAGTCGTACCGATCTGTCGGTCGTGAACAACGATCAGGGCCGGCGCATAGAGACAGATGTCCGGTAGGTTCAAATCATCCAGTGCGGTTCGGGGCAGATCTTCCAGGCCGTCTTTGAGATCATAGGCCAGGTAACCCATCAACCCGGCAGACAGGGGCAGGGCCGGCATTGCCTCCGTAAGCGCAAACGCATATAGAACCGTCCTCAAGGTCTCGAAGGGATCCTGGGCCAACACCCGTTCCTGCCCCTTGACCGTCAGTTGCATGGATCGATCTTTTCCCCGCAGGGCCAGCCAGGGCCAGAGGCCAAGCAGGTGATAGCGGGCACTGTCCAGATCCCCGCCACTCAACAGTGCGACGGTCCCCGGTTCATCGGCAAATCGGGCCGCCAGGGACTCAAAGGATTCGGATAAATTCAGATCTTCACAATAGATGCCGGTGATCGTACCGGCCAACTTTTGTAAGGTGTGCATAGAGATCCTTCCGGCCTTTTTACACCTCAAGCTGGAATTACAGGATTGATCGCCAGTGGTTTCACCCATGGCAGGGCTGGGTCCTGAAAACCGTCGTTTGCGGATTGCCGAATTTAAATGTTTCCCGAACCACAGCGGTTTGCCGTGGATTTTTCAGGGGACCTAAACGCAGGAAGTTTTCGATGAGGGTATACCCGTGCTCGGTCAGGAAGCTTTCCGGGTGAAATTGAACACCGTGCAGGGGATAGGCCGGATGATAGAGGCCCATGACAACACCGTCGTCGCTCATGGCACTGATCTGCAACCCCCTGGCTTCATTCACGCAGGTCACCAGGGAATGATACCGGGCCGCACGCAGGGGTGACGCCAACCCTTTGAAAACACTGGTTTTTCCATGGCTGACCAAGCTGGTTTTGCCGTGTACGGGCAGCGCGGCCCGTACGGTCTCACCGTCGAAGACCTCATTGATGCACTGCATGCCCAGACAGACCCCCAGGATAGGAATTTCACGGCAAAAGGCGCGGATAAGTTCTTTCGAAATCCCGGCCTGGGACGGGTCTTTGGGCCCCGAGCTGATCAGGATATAATCCGGCCGGTGCTTCCAGACGTGGGCCAGGTTGACTTTATCCGCGCGACGCACCTCGATGGACAGATCGTAGCAGCGGAACATCTGTACGAGATTGTACGTAAAGGAGTCGTAATTATCGATTACCAATAATGTGGCGGTCATCGCCTCTCCAAAAAAAACAGGCCAACCCATGGAGTCTGGGTGGCCTGAACCTATTACATAACTCACATTGATGAATCTTGATTTTGGGTTCCACATACCTGAAAACCGGCCTCGCGGTCAAGGAAAGAATGTAAATTGACCCGTTTCCGGATATGCCGGGTCAGCGGCCGCCCGGCAGGTAATCATTGCTCCCGGAGAAGCCTGGCCAAACCTTATCATTGGTTGACATTTCAGACCGACACTTCTATTTTTCATAGCATATCAAGCGGGGCTGGGGTTCCAACGCAAACATCCAGCCTTTCAATCTGCCCAAGGCTGGCAATATACTGCACGAGAATACCATGGCACCCATCTTACATAGCATCGACCACATCAACATCGTCGTTAAAAACCTGGAAGAAGTAAAACGGTTCTTCGTCGCCCTGGGTTTCGAAATAAAGGATCAATCCCGTCTGCACGGCCAATGGATATCCAACACGGTCGGTCTGGAGAATGTGGATGCGGAGTATGCCAAATTGACGCTTCCGGGTGACGGCACCTCCCTCGAACTGATTCAATTCAAAAACCCACCGACCACCAACATCCCCAACCCCGGCCAAGCCAACACCCAGGGACTGCGTCATCTGGCTCTGCAGGTTGCGGACATCGAGGCGGCGGTAACGTTTTTAAAGCAGCAAGGCATTGAACCCGTCAGCGCCATCCAGGAGTATACTCCGGCAAAAAAGAAGCTGGTGTATTTTAAAGGGCCGGAAGATATTCTGCTGGAATTGGCGCAATACGGCTAAAACGGTAGTTAATCAGAACGCGGATGGAAAGATCAGCCTATGCCGGAACCTGAAATCTGGACTTTTTTCTATGGCTCTTACATAAACCTGGATGTGCTCAGGGAGGTCGGCTACACACCCCGGGAATACGAACCGGCCCGCCTGCCGGGATTCAACATCGACATCCGCCCGCTGGCGAACCTCGTGCGCTCCGACCGGCATACCGTCTATGGCATTGTGGCGACGGGAACCCATGCCGAACTCGCCGGTCTCTATGACCACGCCGAGAAAATTCTGGGCGGACGCTATCTTCCCGAGGCCGTGCTGGTTCAAACCTTGTCAGGCCGCTGGATGGCTGCCATGACCTATATTGCGCCGGAACTGAGCGACCAGCCGGCAGCGGCAGCGTATGTCGACCGGATTTTAAAACCCGCCCGGTTGTATGGCTTCCCCGCCTGGTATATTGAACACTTGCAATCATTCAAGACCGGTCGGCAATAGCTGCGACGGTCAGACTTTTCCGGTGTCAGGCCGCTCCCGGTCTCGATTCCGGAAACGTTCCGGGATTTGAATTGACATAGTCAGAGGCTATATTTTAAGAACCCCCTTAAATACGAAATAGACGGCCGCTATTTCACCAAGTGTAAAAACCCGCAGGCCCGCGCCAGCTGAGATTTATGCCCGATCCAACTATCACATATCCGCTCCTCATCGTGATTATCGGCGCACTCCTGGCCGCTGTGGCCGGGCTGCCGGCAATCAGGTCGCGACTTACCGCACCGCAACTGGGGCTGCTGCTGTCAATCGCCCCCCTGAGCGCTTTCATTCTCTTGCTCAAAATCGTCCCGGCCCTCCAGGCCAACCTGGTTTATACCTGGCAGTTGAACTGGCTCCCGGCGGCCGAATTGACCGCCGGCCTCTATGTGGACAGCCTCAGCGCCCTGTTTGCCCTACTGATTACCTTTATCGGCACCCTGGTTCTGATCTACGCCGGGCAATACTTCAAAGGTGACACCGGGGCCTGGCGGTTCTTTACCTATATCCTCCTGTTCATGGCCGCCATGCTGGGCCTGGTCATGGCCGGCGACCTGATCACCCTATTTGTCTTCTGGGAAGGCACCAGTATCGTTTCCTTTCTGCTGGTAGCCTACAAAGGCAAGAACGCCGCTGCCCGCCGTGGTGCTTTCAAAGCGCTCCTCATCACCGGCGGCGGTGGCATTGCCCTTCTGGTGGGTCTGCTTTTTATCGCCCACGAAACAGGCGATGCCCGCTTCATCGCCATCTTGACCAGCGGTGAGACCCTGCGCGAAAGCCCCTACTATTTGGTGATGCTGCTTTTGGTGGCCCTGGGGGCCTTTACCAAGAGCGCCCAATTCCCATTCCATATCTGGTTGCCGGATGCCATGAGCGCCCCCACCCCGGCCAGCGCCTACCTGCATTCCGCCACCATGGTCAAGGCCGGCATTTACCTGATGGCCCGCTGGAATCCTGTTCTCGGTCTGACCGAAACCTGGTTCTGGCTCCTGACCCTGGTCGGCCTGGCGACCATGCTGACCGGCGCGGTCATGGGTTTGAAGAAACACGACCTCAAAGCGGTCCTGGCCTATACCACCATCTGCCAGCTGGGGATCCTGATGATGATGATCGGGCAGGACATGGAAATCTCCTTCAAGGCCCTGATCATCGGCATCCTGGCCCACGCGCTTTACAAAAGCGCCCTCTTTCTAGTCGTCGGCATTGTGGATCATGAAACCGGTACCCGTGATTTACGACGCCTCGGCGGTCTGCGTCAGGCCATGCCTTTTACGTTTATCATTGGCTCATTGGCAGCGCTTTCCATGGCCGGCCTGCCGCCGCTGTTCGGGTTTCTGGCCAAGGAGACCTTGCTGGCCACCGCGGTCCATCATTCGCTGCCGGCAGCAGCCGCTTGGGTACTGACGCTGTCCAGCATACTGGTCGGCGCGCTCATGATGGCCATATCCGGCCGTCTCATCTGGGATACATTTCTGGGCCAGCCCCGGGACGATGACGTGCGCGGGCATGAAGCTCCGGCCCTGATGCTGCTGGCCCCGGCAATACCCGCGGGCCTGTCCCTGCTTCTGGGCCAGCTGCCCGGGCCCAAGGCCGAAGCGGCCCTGTTGGCCAATGCAGCCGGGGCGGCCTATGGTGCCAAGGTCAAAGTTTCCCTGGCCCTTTGGACCGGCCTGAATATTCCCCTGCTGCTTTCCATGATAGCGATATCCGGCGGTACGCTCATCTTCATCTACCGTGAGGCCATCGTTGCCCGATTACCCGGCCGGCCCTTCCGGCTCGCCCTTGACCCGCTATTCGACCTGTACCTGCATGGCATCGACACCCTGGCCGGGTGGAACACCCGTTTGCAACATGGAAAATTACGCTACTACCTGGTCACCATGCTCTCTGCAACCCTGATACTGATTGTGGTGATAAGTGATGCCGCCCCAGCCCTCGACTGGGAGGCTGTAACCTGGCCCACGTTCACCTACAGCGGCGAAATACGCCTGCTAAAAATAGCAGCCCTGCTGGTCATCGCCGGCACTTCCCTGGCCTGCGTCCTGCTGGTAAACGACTTTTTTGCAATTCTGGCCTTCGGGGCCTCCGGCCTGGGCGTGGCGGTACTCATGGCCCTGGAGCCGGCCCCGGATTTGGCCCTGGTTCAGATCGTGGTGGATATCCTGCTGGTCATCATTCTCGTACTTGCCCTTTCGCAGCTGCCCAGCAAGCGTCTGCGCGACATCCATCAGCTGGTGTTCAAGCAGCACCGCCGCGGCATCGTGCGGGATGCTCTCGTTGCCAGCGCATTTGGGATCGTAGTGATGTTTATGGCGCTGGCTGCCCTGCTCGGACGACCGCGGACGAGTGAACTGACCCCCTTCTTCCAGATGAATGCCAAACCGCTCGTCGGGTCAAAAAGTATCGTGGGCGCCATCCTGACAGATTTTCGCGGGGTCGACACCTTGTTGGAAATCGCGGTATTCGGGCTGGCCGGCCTGGGGATTTATACCCTCATCTGGTTTGCCGGCCGCAAATACAATGCCGCCTGCCCGGCGGATGATACCTGCGGCTGGCCCTCCGCGCCCGATTTCAGCACCCTGGGGATCGGCGGCTTTCCGGTCTCGGAACTGTTGCGCGGCCTGGCCGTCATCGTGCTGCCCCTGGCCATGACCATCGGGGTTTGCGACCTGCTTTATGGACACGACCAGCCCGGGGATGGATTTACCGCGGGCGTCATCGTTAGCATCGGAATCGGCTTCTGGTATGTGGCCTTCGGCTACCATGACACCCGCCGGCGCCTGCCGTGGCTGAAACCGTCCGCCTTTATCGGCTGGGGCCTTTTTCTGGCCCTGCTCTCCGGCGTTGCCGCGGCCGCCGTGACCGGTCACTTTTTTGGCAATGTCGATTTCGGCAAGCTGCTGGCGCTACCCTTGCCCGGCGGGGTTCATCTAAGTTCTTCGTTTCTGTTCGAGGCCGCCATAGCCCTTTGTGTGGTGGGCAGCGTGTCGCACATGCTCAACACGCTCGGCCATCCCGAAGAAGAGGAGACGTTATGGAAATCCTGACCGCCTTTGCCATCGGGCTGACATTTGCCGTGGGTCTCTTTCAGATTCTCAGGCGCAATGTCATCCGCGCGGCTATCGGCTTGATGCTCCTGACCAATGCCGTCAACCTGTTTCTGCTCACCACCGGTGCTTACTGGGGAATCCAGGCGCCCTATGTCGGGCTGGCGGTTGCCAGGCAGAGTGATGCTCTACCGCAGGCGTTAATTCTGACAGCCATTGTCATCAGCCTGGGGTTAACCGCCTTCGTGCTGGCCATGCTGTTCATTATCGCCCGGCGTTATGAAACCTGCGATTCAGACGATGTGACCGGATTGAAGCGATGACGATTTTGACTAACCATCTGGTCCTGCTGCCGCTGCTAATCCCCTTTTTGGGCGGCACCGGTGCCCTGTTATTGAAACACCGCGGTGGTTTACAACCCTGGTGGTCCCTGGTGGCCATGTCCGCGGCGCTGGTCAGTTCCGTGCGCCTGCTGACCGTCGTATGGCAGACCGGTCAGCCCCAGGTGCTGCAGCTGGGAAATTGGCCGGCGCCTTTCGGCATTTCCCTGGCAGCCGACCTGTTGGCGGTATTCTTTGTCTGTATGAGCCACCTGGTCCTAGTCCTCGGTTTGCTGTATGCCATGGGCAGCAAAGACAGCTGTATCCGCTATCCGACCTTCTACCCATTTTTCCTGTTCCTGGCCACCGGCTTGACCGGCGCTTTTTTAACCGGGGACATTTTCAACCTCTTCGTGTTTATCGAACTGCTGGCCATCGCGAGTACCATTCTCACGGCCATATCGGATGACCGTTATGGCACCGAGGCCGCCTATAAGTATTTTTACATGAGCCAGTTGGCGGCCTTCTTCCTATTGCTAGCCGTCGGTGCCCTGTATGTAAACTACGGCAGCCTCAATCTGGCTCACCTGGCAGTTCTGATTGCCGCCGACCCGCACGCGACGTTGACCCCTCTGGCCGTGGCCTTTTTACTGGCGGTGTTCATGATTAAAAGTGCCACGTTTCCTTTTCATTTCTGGCAGCCGGATTTTCATACCGCCGCGCCGACGCCGGTGAGCGCCATGCTGTCCTCGATAGTCGTCAAATTGGGCATCTACGGATTTATCCGTATGAATACCCTGCTGTTTATGGATTACGGCGCACTCTTGCAGGCCATCCTCGTCAGCCTTGGAATAGCGGGAATCATTATCGGGGGCCTGTCCGCAATCGGCACCCACAATGTCAAACGCATGCTGGCTTATTCCACTCTGGCCCAGGTCGGCTTTATCCTGGTGGCCATCGGCTGGCATACGCCTTTGGCCTTGACGGCTGCCCTGGTGTTTGCCTTTAACCACGCCGTGGCCAAGGCGGCCATGCTGATGCTGGCCGGCTACGTGGCCAGCCGGGCGTCGGTAAAATCAGCGGCTTTTGATATCGTAACCGGCGTGGGGCGGCCCCTGCCCATGGCCGGCGCTCTGTTTATGATCGGTAGCCTGGGACTGGCCGGCATTCCGCCCACCAATGGATTCATCAGCAAAATGCTGGTCTTTAAAAGCGGTGTTGCGGCCCAGCACCTGGGGGCCCTGCTGCTCATCGTCCTGGCCAGCACCCTGACTCTGGTGTACACCATGCGTGCGTTTATGCGTATCTGGTGGCAGGCACCGTCAGCGGGTATCAGCACCAAGTCCGATGGTGATCGAATTTATGCGCCCCTATTGCTGGTAGCCCTGGTCCTGGCGCTGGGTATCTTTGCCGACCCGCTTGTACAGGTGGCCCGGGAGGCAGCCCTAAGGCTGGCAGACCCAGGCATTTACATCCGGGCTGTTTTGGCCCCGTAGCAGATTGAAGTAAAGCTTGAAAGGTTATTGATTATGCATATCGTACTGCCCGTTATCGTGCTGGTGTTTACCTATCTGGCCCTGTCGGCCAGCTTCGACGCTGCCAACCTGCTCATGGGGCTCGCCATTGCCGTGGGCATCCTGGCGGCCCTGCGGCCCCGGCGTTACCGGGTCAACTGGCGGCAGGTGCCGTTATCGTTACTGGCCGTATTGCGGTACACGCTGCGTTTGCTGTTCAATATGTTTAGAAGCGGCCTGCAGATGGCCCGCATTATCCTGGACCCCAAACTCCCGGTCAAATCCGGGATCGTCGCTATCCCTACGGGTTGTGCTTCCGAAGTCAGCCGCGCGTTGAGCGCCCACGCCATCTCCCTGCCGCCGGGCGAACTGTTCATCGAGATGGATAGGGCCGGCACCATGTTTATCCATACCCTGGATGTCGAAACGACGCTAAGGCAAGCCGGCCCTTCACAGGAAATGCAGCGCGAGCTGCTGCGAAGAATATTCGAATAGATCGGAGACAACGCATGGCACAGATCTTTACCACCACCCTGCACATTTCACTCCTGGTGCATGTCGTATTGATGGCCCTGGCGGCCTGGCGCCTATGGACCGGTGAGAACGTCATCGATAGGCTGATCGCCTCGGACCTGCTCAGTAACCTGACGCTGGCGGTCCTGGTGCTTGTGGCGCTTATCCGGCTGCAGGTCATGTATATCGACGTGGCCCTGGGCCTGGCGGCCCTGGGCTATATCTCCGTGATCTCCTTTGCACGGTATATTGCAGAAAAACGGGCCTTCTAGGAGGAATATCCATGGAAACCGCACTCTATCTGGTAGCCACCCTCACTGTTGTAGTGGCCACTTTCTTTTCAGTTGTCGGGGTACTGGGTTATTTTCGCCTACCGGACATCTATACGCGCATACACGCCGCCGGTATGGTGGCCATCTTCGGGGTGGTATTGCTGCTCGCGGCCGCGGCCCTGCGAACGCCGGCCGCCTGGGGCCATGCCCTGGTATTGATATTCTTCCTGCTGGCCGCCGGCCCGCCCGTGGGGCACTCGATCGGCTCGGCCGCATATCGCATCGGCCTGCCCCGCAAGGGTGCCGTTCGGGATGACCTTGTCAAACATCTGGAAGGATAAGTGTCTACATATATGAACCTCAAAAAATCCGAGAGCCTGGAAATTGATGCACTTATACGGGCCGCAACCGATGGTCAGCCGAACCCCAAAGCCGGCAATACACCCTTGTATATAACCCGGCTGCCAACACCTTTGTGCCCCATGACGGCGTGCGCCAGCGATCGCGGCGTGTGCCTATTGGAGTTTACCGACAATCAGAGGCTCGTGAGAGAGTTGCAGGATCTGGTCAAGCGCCTCGAAGCCATTGTGCTGCCTGAGACCAACCCGCACCTGGATCAACTCCAGGAAGAACTGGAAGCCTATTTTGCCGGACAACTGAAAACGTTTACCGTTTCCTTGCATACCCCCGGTACCGCTTTTCAGCGGGCGGCCTGGGAAATTCTGTGCGCTATTCCATACGGCGAAACACGTTCATACAAGCAGCAGGCCATTGCCAGCGGTAATCCCAAAGCTGTCCGGGCCGTGGCGGCCGCCAACGGGCAAAACCGGATCAGCATCGTCATTCCCTGCCACCGGGTGATCGGGTCGGATGGAAGTTTGACGGGATATGGCGGGGGGTTGGACCGCAAAAGATGGTTGTTGGATTTTGAAAAGGCCCGCGGTGTGCAGATCAAGCTTTTTGATGACCGACTTTTGCGGAAATGAAAAACCAACCCAGGCCAAGGGCCTGTAAAAGCAGCATGACCCCGAATCCCACCCGGTAGGCCGCTGCAGGGAAGATCCCTTCCGGGGTCGGCGGCCACAGATTAATAATGGCCCCGATGCCCCACTGGCCGGCAAACGCGGCCACAAAGACAAGCAGGTTGAGGGCGGTGTTGACCCTTCCGGCCAAACTCACCGGGAATTGCCGGGAAAGCTCCGCGTAGACGACAATGCCGGCCGTCCCGAAAAAACCAAACAGAATCCACATGAGCCACGGCGGCAGCACATGGCCGGCGGTCAGCAAGGCCAATACGACCATGAAACTGGTCATCCCGGCCACCGGCACCGCGAATACCTTGGCACCTCGTTCGGTCAAACGGGCGGACAGGGCCCCCAGGGTAATAAAACCGGCAATCATGGCCACGGCCGTCAGGAACAGGACAAAGGCCACCTGTGGGCGATCGAGACCGGCCACGTCTTTCAACCAGGGTCCCGCCCAGAGACCGTGGATGGAGAGTGCGCTGGCCTGCGACATGAGCGCCAAGGGGGCAATCCGCCAGAAAGTGAAGCTTGTGAATACCTGCCGAACTCCCTGGATCTGCTCCCGCAGGCGGGTCCCGGCCGCCTCGTGCCGCTTTTCAGGGACAACGAAAAAAACGGTTGCGGCCACAATCAGACAAAAGCCCGTCAATCCCATGAACAGTCCCCGCCAATCCGTGAATTCCAGTGCCGTCTGCACTGGAACCGTGCCGGCCACGGCTCCCAGCCCGCCGGCCGCCATTTGAAAACCGTTTATCAGGGGCAGGTGCCGGGCCGGGAACCAGATCACGAAAGCGGTAAAGGCCGCCATGAGACAGGCTGAGACACCAAAGCCGATCAGAGCCCGGCCGATCAGCAAACCGGTTACGGTTTCGGCCCGGGCGAAAACAAACGCGCCCATAGCTGCAAAAAGCAGCAGAACCGCTTCGGTCTTACGGGGACCGAACCGATCCAACAGCACGCCTAAAGGCAGCTGAAAAGCGGCAAACGTCAAAAAGTAGGCAGCCGTCAACAAACCCAGATCGGAAGGATTCAAACCGATATCGGCCACCAGGTCCGGGGCGATAACCGCGTTTACCACTCTGAATAGATAGGAAATAAAATAGCCGGCCGCAAAGGGCAAAAATACTCTGAAGATCGTCGGTAGGGTAAGTTGCATCATTCTATATTCTAACTCAGGCAACTGAAAAATAGATATAATTTCAACTTCTTGCCGTGTGCCCAACCCAAGGTATGCAACCAAACGCTGTACCCTAGCATTAACCTATCACAATTACAATCATCTTCCTGTATCATGCAAATTCCAGACGCGTATTTAGCAGCCGTCGAAATGACTTTTGACAATGGCCGGACAGTCAGACGGGTACGGGCGTAAAGACGACTCGATCAATAAAAAATATTAAAAAGATGCCCTGGTACTAACTCAATGATTTCGAGCATGTTGCTTATAATTGCAGTAATTTACCAGATTCAGGATGCTTGACAAAATTGGCCCGGAGACCATAGAATGTGATTAAGCAAAATCCGGTTCCAACTACTTGGAACCAGTTAAACTCAATCCACCGGAGCAGGTGTGCGGCCTGCCGCTCAGACCGGTTCCGTGTGAAACTACAGCCCACCAAAGGAGGTAAATCCATCTCAGATCAGTTTTCGGTCAATTCATTTCTTAAAGCCACTGGGTGATGGTGGAAAACATCACCAGGGAGGGGAAAGTATGAACGTATCGGTTACTTTTATGAACTTAAAATCCTCCAACCACTTCAAAGACTACGTCCACGAAAAACTCAACAAATTTGACAAATTGTTAGATGATCCCGGATCCGCCGGAGTTGTGCTACGATCCGAGAAACTGCATAACACCGCAGAGATCAATCTTTCTGCCGGCCGACTCGAAGTCCATGCCCGCGAGGAGCACGAAGACCTGCATGCGGCCATTGATTTAGTACTGGACAAAGTCAGATCCCAGATCACCAAGAGCAAGGAAAAACTACAAAATCGCAGAACCCGTGTAAACAAAAGAACCATCAGGGCCACTGAGCTGATGGAAGAATCAGCTGCCCTGCAGCCATAAGTTTACGTTCATCAAAATGTTACAAGGGAGGGCCAGGTGTCAAACCGGCCCTCTTTTTTTATGCCGAAACGGGCATGGACATTACAGTCGTTACAGGTAAAAACGGCCGGCAAACAATTCTGGCTTCGGCCGTTGCGTGACAATCTTGAGAACCCTTTGGAAATAAACATGATCGCGGTAAAAAAGGTCACCAATAACAACGAACTGCTCTCCAAACTGCTGAACAGCGTTGCCCGTAAGTACGACTGTGGTGCCAAATTTTCGACAGTATCCGGCAAACTGCATTATGATGGGGATGAAGCCTGCCGTCAGCATATCATCGCTGAAACGCTAGAAATGATTTCGAAGCATCATGGCAAAACACCGGTTTAAGTGTGGTTCACCCCCGGGACGTTGCGAAAAAGCCAATGCCCATCGTGGTAAACACGTCAGTATTTCGAGGGTTTAAATGTAGCGTCCATCACCGGGATTTATCCGCCGCGGGCGGATTGGGCCAATCAGTCGCCGCCTAAAGGCGATGCCTGACCAGAAGACTTTTTTGAGATGGCTTCTAAAAGCGCAGGGATAGACAAGACAGGCCCCCATCCATTTTCTGAAATTCAGACATCTCGACCTCGATAAGCGGATAGGGCCTGCGGGTCAACACATCACGGACCCTGGCAAATCCGGCCGGTATCAAGATGTGGTCATTAATAAGGATACAGTTGGCCGCATAGGTCTCCTCGGCAGAAACGGGTGTGATATTGAAAGCATGAAACGCTGGATGGTCAACCAACTCGCCGGCCGCAATCAGGTCCCGCGCCCCGACCCACGCCACACCGGTCTTTAAATGCAGAAAGCTGTTGAGCGCAACGGTTGAGCCAGAATAGCCGTTACGTTCCAAAATCTCAATCAACTGCTTCGCCCCCTGCGCGTTGGTGCGCGCGGTCAGACCGATATAAAGGTGATTGTTTACCGCCAGGACATCACCACCGTCCAGGGTTCCGGGGGGCTCTATTTCCACCACTTCGGGATAGAATTCTTCTACGGCTGGCCGGGTGATGCGCTTTTCACCGTTGCGGCTGGCAGCGCCGGGATTGGTAATTATCGCGACTTGCGGAGTGAGAATGGCCGTGTCTTCAATGAAGGTTGAATCGGGGTAGCGTTCATCCGCCGGCAGCACCGTTACATCCAAGCCGCATTGCTCAAGGGCGGCAATATAGGCATCGTGCTGTTCCAATGCCCGTAAAAGGCTGGGTTTGCCGAGGTTTGCATTGGTAAGGCCTTCTGTAAAAGAACCTCCGGGTCTTCTGACGATTGCACGGGTAAACATGGCAACTCCTGCTCCTTTGCAAACATGATCCTGCTAAAAGTCTGCATTCAATCCCAGCGTCGCGGGCTTGTCAACCCGGGAGTGCCCACCTGCCGGTCATCGCTGTTCAAAGTTCTCTTTTTCCTCTCCGTGGGAGGCTTGCCTATTGACCGGACACTAAAAACCTGGATATAAAAACCCAGTTTCCAAATCTATGGGATGATTCCGATACTTTATTAACAGGGAGGGGATAATGTTAAGAAAATTACTGTTGCCAGTGGTGGCCGCGTTCATCATTGCGGGACTATTCTCAATCGTGTCCTGCGGTAAAACCGAAGAGCCCCAAAAGCCGGCTGAGACCAAAAAAACAGCGGCCCCCGTCAAGATTGCTAAAAAACCGGCCGGGCCGTTTATTTTCGGTTTACTACTCGTCGGCCCTTACAACGATCACGGCTGGAGCCAGGCCCACTACGAAGGCGGCCTATATGTCGAAAAGAATATCCCCGGCACCAAAATGATCTATATCGACAAGGTAAATCCGGCTGATCGGGCCGGTGTTACCGTCCCGATGCTGGTCGAAGATATGGTGGAAAAAGGCGCCAAGCTGATCATCGCCAATTCCGACGATATGAAGGACGGCACCCGAGAAGCCGCTTTGAAGCATCCGGAGATCAAGTTTATTCATATTTCCGGAGACGATGCCCTCACCGGAAAAGGCTCGCCCAACCTGGGTAACCTGATGGGTAAAATGGAGTACGGCAAGATGATGGCCGGTTTCGCTGCGGCCATGACGACCAAGACAGGTAATATCGGCTACCTGGGTCCCCTGATCAATGAGGAAACCCGCCGCCTGGTGGCTTCCTGTTTCCTCGGGGCCAAGTATGCCTGGACCGAGGTACTGAAAAAAGACCCCTCTGACCTTCAGTTCAAGGTGACCTGGATTGGCTTCTGGTTCAATATCCCCGGGGTAACCTCGGATCCGACCCAGGTTGCGCAGAATTTCTTCGACACCGGCTACGATGTGCTGATCTCCGGTATCGATACGACCGAGGCCGTAATTGTCGCCGGCCAGAAAAAAGGCCAGGGCAAAGAGGTATGGGCTATTCCTTATGATTATGAAGGAGCTTGCGAAGGCGGATCGAATGTTTGCCTCGGGGTGCCCTACTTCAACTGGGGCCCGGATTTTGTTAAGGTAATCAAACAGACCATGGCCGGACAATGGCAGGCCACCTGGACCTGGTCCGGACCGGATTGGAAAGATATCAACAACCACAGCACCAGCGCCGTGGGTTATAAAAAAGGCGATGCCCTGTCTGCCGAAGCTTCACAGGCCCTGGACAAATTCATCCAAGGCCCGGGCGACGGCAGCATCAACCTTTTCAAAGGTCCGCTCAATTACCAGGACGGCAGTCCGTATGTGAAAGCCGGCGAGGTGGCCAGCGACAACGATATCTGGTACATGGAGCAACTACTGGCCGGCATCGAAGGACAGAGTAGCGCCAAATAAGGATGCCGGGAACTTACCGGTTACAGATCCATTCCAATAAGTAACAGCCACTGCAGGAACCGGTTTGCCCGGTTCCTGCAGTTTTTTTAGCTCACCGGATTCTGGGATGAAAATAGAGCTTAAAGACATCCACAAGCATTATGGCCCGGTGAAAGCCAACAACGGGGTCAGCCTGTGCGTTGAGCCGGGTACCATTCATGGCATCCTCGGTGAAAACGGGGCCGGTAAAAGCACCCTGATGAAAATCCTGTCCGGTTTCAGCCGCAAAACCTCCGGTACTATTTTCCTGAATGAGCAGCGGCAAGAATACCAAACGCCGGCCCAGGCTACCCGGTTGGGCATCGGCATGCTATACCAGGACCCTCTGGACTTCCCTTCACTGACGGTCCTGGACAATTTCATGCTCGGCCGTAAACAGCACCCCAAACAATCACGGGCCGACTTTAGTGATGAGCTTCTGGAGCTCTGCCAATCCGTCGGTTTCTCCCTGGTGCCCTCCCAACTGCTCAGAACCCTCACCGTGGGAGAACGTCAGCAGCTGGAAATCCTCAGACTGTTGGCCCTGCGCATTGAAGTACTCATTCTCGATGAACCAACCACCGGGATTTCCGCCTACCAGAAAGAACCCCTCTTTCAAGCCCTCAACACCATGACGGCGGCCGGCAAAAGCGTGATCCTGGTCTCCCATAAGCTTGAAGACGTCGAATCCCTCTGCCATAACGTCACTGTTTTGCGTAAAGGACAGGTAAGCGGTGAAATGGCACGCCCCTTCGAGACGGATAGGCTGCTGACCATGATGTTCGGCACACTGCCCCAGCCGCCCTCCCGGCAAACGCCGGCTCCCGGAGAAATTCTGCTTGCGTTTGAGGGGGTGAATGCCAAAGGCGGCCGCAGCGGGCTGCAGGACTGTAATTTTGAGGCCCGGGAGAGTGAAATTGTCGGCTTGGCGGGCCTGGAAGGCAGCGGACAGTCCGTTTTTCTGCGGACAGCCGCCGGTTTGATCCGCCCTCGCAGCGGTACCATTCACTTTCGCCGGGAAAACATGACCGGCCGGGGTTACCATCGTTTCGCCCATAAAGGGTTGGCCTTTCAGCCCACCGACCGGCTGGAAGAAGGCCTGGTAAGTGATCTGACCATCGCTGAACACTTTGCCGTCCAGGATCATAAACAAGGCCTGTTTCTGAACCAATCCCGCGCTGCGGCCCAGGCCGAATGCGGCATTGAAAAATTTAAAATTATAGGCACCCGGGAATCTACCGCCCAATCCCTTTCGGGCGGTAACCAACAGCGCCTCCTGCTCTCATTCTTGCCGCAAAATCCGGCCTTGCTACTGTTGGAAAATCCAACCCGCGGTCTTGATCTGGAATCGGCACACTGGGTTTGGGAGCACCTGAAAACGTATTGTGATTCCGGCACGGGCATTGTTTTCTCTTCTTCCGAGCTGGATGAAATTCTCATGGTGGCCCACCGGGTGCTGGTGTTCTTCAATGGCCGCATCATCGAGGACGTTACGACTGATCAGACCGACGTGAACGCGCTTGGGAGGGCCCTGGCAGGTAAAGTTTGATGGCAGTCGCAATTACTACACATAACCGGTGGGTCAGGCTCGGCGGGGAACTGCTGCTTGCCCTGGGTGCCGTCTGCGCCTTTACAGTTTTGATTCTGGTGCTTGCGGGTGCCCCACCCTTCGCGGCATTTGCCCAGATAGTAAAAGGTTCCCTGGGTTCCTGGAGCAAGTTCGCCCATGTGATCAAAGCCTGGATACCGCTGACCCTCTGCGGCATGGGCCTCTTGTATACCTTTCGAATCGGTCTATGGAATATCGGCATCGAGGGCCAGGTCATTGCCGGAGCGATTTTGACGACTGCCATCGTGAAACTTGGGCTTGATTCCGGTCACCCGCAACTATTCGTGGCCCTGGCCATCGGCTTTGGTGCCATCGGTGGCGCCCTATGGGCGGTGATGGCCGGCTGGCTGAAAACCAAAGGCGGGGTACATGAAATTTTTGCCGGTCTCGGTCTCAATTTCGTGGCCCAAGGAATTGCCCTCTGGCTGATCTTCGGGCCCTGGCGACGTCCGGGGGTCGCCTCCATGAGCGGTACCGAAGTCTTCCCGCCGGAGTTCTGGTTACCCTATCTGGCCTCCGGCCGTATCTGCCTGCCCGGTGTGGTCCTGGCCGTTTTGGCAATCATTTTCACGGCCGCCATGTTGAAATACACCCGGATCGGTCTGAACCTAAAAGCCATCGGCAGTAATCGGACCGCCGCCTACCTTTTCGGTTTAAAACCGGATCGGTTTATGCTGCTGGCCATGGTCTTTGCCGGGGCCTTTGCCGGAATAGCCGGTAGCCTGCAAGTAACCGCGGTCTACCATCGTCTGATACCGGCTATCTCGAGCAACTATGGCTACCTGGCCCTTCTGGTGGTCATGTTGTCCAATTACAATATTGCCGCTGTCCCGGCCGTGGCATTTTTCTTTGCGTGTCTCAACGTGGGCAGCATTCAGCTGCCCATGGTTTTAAAAATTGACTCTTCTCTCAGTGGGGTCATCCAGGGCGCCCTGGTGCTGGCTACCCTGGCGGTGCAGGCCTGGCGGGTAAAACGGAAGCGTGAACGGGAAACAGTGTAACAATAAAAAAATACGAAATCCGAATGTCGAAACTCGAAACAAATCCAAAATTCAAATGTCAAAATGACAAAAACAGGTATGTGCCGGTGCCAATGGCGGGTTTTGTTGGTTCTTTTGAGTCATTATAATTTGCCCTTTTTTGTTTCGGATTTCGATATTCGAATTTCGGATTTAGTCATCTCATAAACTATGGAAATAGAACTCAGCATACTCCTGGCCAGTGTCATCGCCGGCGCGACCCCGATTCTACTGGCCACCCTTGGCGAAACCATCACCGAGAAAGCCGGGATTATCAACCTTTCCCTGGATGGCAGTATTTTGCTCAGCGCCATGGCAGCCTTTGTCATTACCTACAAATCCGGCAGCCTGCTGGCAGGCTTTACCATCGGCGCTCTGGTAGGGGCGGCCGTGGCCCTGGTGGTGGCCGTTTTCAGTATCTACCTGGAACAGTCTCAGGTGGCTGTGGGATTTGTACTCACGTTGATGTCAAGGGATCTGGCCTATTTTCTCGGCAACGATTATTCCCGCCTGCAGGGCCCCCAGGTCGCCCACCTGCCGATTCCATTATTACGCGACCTTCCATTTATCGGTCCCATATTCTTCAATCACAATCTGCCGGTCTATTTCAGTCTGGTCCTGATTGGATTGTGCTGGTGGTATATCTACCGGACACCGGCGGGCCTCAAATTACGGTCGGTGGGTGAACATCCGCGGGCTGCCTATGCCCGGGGGATTGACCCGAAGCGAACTCAGTTGCTGTATACCCTGATCGGTGGGCTGTTGGTGGGGTTGGCCGGAGCCACGTTTTCACTGGCCACCAAACCTGGGTGGGGCCGCCCCCAGGGGGCGGAAGGGACCGGCTGGATCGCCCTGGCACTGGTCATTTTCGGGGGCTGGCATCCTCTCAAAGCAGCCGCCGGTGCTTTCCTGTTCGCTTTTCTCCAGGTGATGGGCATTTACCTGCAGGGGTGGTTTCCATCCCTTCCCTCACAAGTATTCCAGGTGGCGCCCTTTCCGTTGATGATCTTCACTCTCCTGCTCATGTCAGCCGCCCAAAAGGATTCGATGCAGCGTATCGCCGCCGGACGGCCAATCCTCAAACAATTCCTGCAAATTCTATCCGGTGCGGCGCCGGCCTCGCTCGGCAAGCCGTATCGTCCCGACTAGAAGTGGCCTTAATAAATCTACTTCGTCTTTTTGTAACTCTGGATCCTTTCGAGAGTGGCGCTGGCAACGTAGGGGGCGGCGGATTCGGGGAAGGGGGCGATGCTGCTGGCGTTGATCTCGCAAAGGACATAGGTGTCTTCGCCTTGATCGTTCTTGGGTCCCAGTAGAAAATCACAATCCCATATGATCGGTAAATCTTCAGTATCCAAATCCAACTTGCGTTGCATTGCTAGAATCCACTCTTTTTCGAGGATGCGTTTGAGTCGTTGAAATTCCGGCATGGTCGGCGGATGGTAAAGGCGGGGGCCGGGTTGCGGAGCCTCGGTTGCTGGGGCGCCGGGCGGCGCGGGATAAAGGGCATTGACGGCCTGGTGACCAAAGCCGGCCACCTTGTCGACCACCAGATAGCAGCGCACCATCCCTTCGGGCAGCCGGGCCTGATAGGCCTGATCGATAACGCGCCCCTCTCCCGCGAAATACGGCTCACAGCGTTTAAAGAACGCCTCCAATGTTGTCGTTTCTTCAACACTCCCTTTTTTCGCCTGCCGTACGCGCAGCATCGTTTCCGGGTTCGGCCGGACTCCCTTTTGCGGCAATGCGATCCACCACACGCCGCGCCCGCCGTTGCCACGATACTGTTTGAGGACCCGGGGCTCACCGAAGGCCAATCGCCCGGGAAACTCGTCGCGCATCTGGTCCAGGCTGCGATACAGATGGGTATCACTGCCCCAACCAATATCCCGGGTTTGGTAAAGGACCTCCTTGGTACCGATTTTCAATATGGTATCGGGATGGGTACTGACCAGTACCCCCGTTGCGGAAACATCGCGGAGCATGGGGTCCAGAATAGATCGATCCCGCCCATCCTGGATGGGATTGTGCCAGACCAACACAGCATCGACCTGCAGGAGCTTATGCCGGACCTCCTCGCAGAAATCGTCGTGATACACGGCTGGTTCGGCGTAGACATCCAGGTCTGCAAAAGACTTGAATATCAAAGCCAGTCGGTTGTTCTCCGGAGTGGCGTTCTTGCGAACCTGTCGATCGCCGGGATAGAGTATGGCGACCCGCTCGTTTCTACTTGCGTGCATCCATGATCTCCATTGGTGCCGTTTATACCCACCGGCATGGATTCGGTTGCTACGACACTTCAGAGCGGTGGGATTTTCAGATTTCTTTTTCAGATAACGACGACTGATTTCAGCGGCAGCCCAGTCTTTGCCCTTGCCGTTTTTTCCTTCCTGGTAAAGCGCAACGATATCCGCTACCAGGTGCCTGGCATTCCGATGCCCTGCCGCCACCGTTCGGGTAACAGCAGTGATATCGTTATCTTCCATATACCGCCTGAATGCAGGTCGAAACTCGGGAAACAGCTCACGGCCAAGTCCATCTAAAAAGGCGGCGTAAAGGGCCAGGGAAACAACCTGGCCGGAATCAATCAAATAAGGCAGGGTGCCGTTTTCAGAGGTATCCGCCAGCAGATCCTTCACCGCCCGCACCAATAGTTCCACCGGAGTATGCGGATAATCGGCGATAAGTTCCCGCCAGGTGTCCCGGTCGAAGACCCGGTCCATGGATTCGCCGACTTCATGCCGGATGTAGGTTTCGGTCTGGGCTGCAAACAGGTCCGGCAGCGCCTGGCGGATGGACTCCGGATCCTGGTCGGTCACCCCAATCTGCCTGAGGGCATATTCCAGAAAGGGCTTGCCGGATTTTTTGAGATACTGGATTTGATCCCACAAGTACATCCGGGCCGCCTCGGTACGCAGCACGATGACGCCGTCCCGGGACATGGCCGGCAGGGTCAGCAGGTCCCGGGCCAGTTCCTTTCCAAGCAGGAGCACCTGCTGGCCTTCGATGTTCTGCTCTCGTATGATGCGGGCCAGGAAAAAAGTAGGTTTCAAGCTATAGGCATACCCGGCACCGTAAAAAAGCCCGGAAGCGGCCAAGACCCGATTGATGCCGGCCGTATCAAAGGCATCATACGCGACCCCGGCCACCGTAATGGACTGGTAGGGCACCTCCCGAATATCGTCCCAGGTTTCCTCCCGCCGACCGATCCAGTCCAGGATGTCCTCTTGAGCCTTTTCCTGCCAGGGCGGCAGCTGTTTTTCCCACTTGTAGAGATCCCGCATGCGCAGGGCCAGTCCGCAAATCGAAAAAACCCCGGCATGGGTGGCGTCCGAAATATTGCAGTTGTCCTGCACCTGTTGCGCAACAGAGATCGACAGCTCTTTATCGCGGGTACTTACGGTGGGATTGCGTGTTTCCATCCTGCTCCAGTGAACTCAAGGGGTCGTGAGCGTATCTTTATGTTGTCTCGCCGTAAGGTAAGCAGTTCTACCCGAATGTCCATGTAAAAGGGGGCAATCAGACAAAGGCTTACGTTCCAGATCGCTTGGATGAAATGGTAGGAAATTCTCGAACCAATGGAAATCAATGGGTAACAGGTTCAGGGTGTGGCTCTTTGATGCTTTTCACGTACCCTTTGCCCCCTCGAACCCTTGGGCTTCAAGCCCTTGAATCCTATCACCGCCGTCACACCAAGGTGGTCGGAAGGGATGTCCGGCACAACCGCGTACATCAAAAACTCGAGATCGGCCGAAATTAATATCCAATCCAGGCGCCGGTCGCCATAGGTCTTCAGATCAACTGCGTCCGGCCGATAGACCTGCAGTCCGGATTGCCGGGTCAACTCGCGGACCACGGAAACATCAGCCAGCCAATCACTGTTAAAATCACCGAGGATAATTAGGGGGTTATGACGACCAGCCAATACAGCCCGCATCTCCGCAATCTGTCTGCTGCGGACGGCTGCCCGGGAAAAATCGAGATGAACTGAAACGATGTCGATGAAAAGCGGTTTTCCACGCGTCACATGCTGAGGATACCAGCCAAACCGCCCCAGCAGGAATCCTTTCGGCGGCAGAAGGAAGCGCTTTTTGAATCGATGCGCCCGTGTCTCCGCGAAGGGCCGCCTGGCCAGCAATGCGGCGCCGTAATCAAGGGCCAAGGCATCCATATATCCCGCACGCGCAAACCAGGGATAACCGGCCGTTTGGGCCAACAGAGCCACATGGTCGAAGTTACCGCTCCACCATGAGGGGCCATCCGCCTCCTGCAGGGCCACGATATCGGCATCCCTCGATTTCAGCATGGAACCGATGTCCATCAGGTTTGCGTGTATCTCCTGCCAGGACAGAAAGATCTGGCTGTAGGCGGTATTACGGCCATGGGCCATGTTCAGGGTCATAACCTTCAATGGCCCTTGGAAATATGTGCTTTCCGGCCCAGCGCGCTCGCCGGTTAGAATGGGGCCGCCATTTACCGGCTCTATGGATGCCGAAAAGCAAACCGGGGCAGGACTGCTCAGCAGCAACAAGACAATTAGAAACGCCGATGAGAAGTGCAAGCCGGTAAAAATCAGGCCTGTGAATCTACGCGGGTTTATGTTGGTTGGGCTTACCATAACGTCACTGTGCGTGGGGGCATCGATCCATCAAAACGAACCTGCTGCCGGATTCACTTTACCGGAATGACCATCGACCCGGACCGCAGACCGGTGATCCCTTCCCGAGAAATCACGGCCAATGACATGGCCACCTTGTCTTCAATCGGCATGGCCGACATGGTTTCCATAGCCAACACCTCGGCAACGCCCTCTGTCACCATGATCTTGCCGATGGAAACCCGGTTGTAAAATTGCGTGTTGCGCACAAACAAGACCAGGTGGTTCAAAAAGTCTATTTCGGGAACTGCCGCGTCAGGTTTTAAGGCCTTCCAGACACTTTCGAAGGCATCCTGGTTACCGATATAGCCGATGCCCTGCTCACGGTGGTTTGCCGGAAGACTTTCCAGTCGGGCTACCGGAAAGTCGCCTTGCCAGGATTGCAGGATAGCAGCGTCGCCGTTCAGGGGGAATGCCGGCCGCGTCGGTTTGGAAACCGGCTTGTCTGCATGGCCACAGCCTGCCAGGAGAGCCATAAGCAGCGCGACTGTCATCAAACGGACCTGGCACATGTTTAATAACTCCTTTGGGCCGTATTGAAGGGGCAGGGCCGACTTTCTCCAATAAAACGGTAATGTTGCGGGAGGTGGTAAGTGAATAAGCTTAAGCTTTTCTCTTAACGCTTAACACGTAAAACTGAAAACCATTTAAGCCAGCAGACCCTTGTAAAGAAAAACAAAGTAGCTACCCACCATCACCGCGCCAATTACCCGAGGCAGACGGCCCAGAAGCCCCAAAAAGAACATCTGCAACACACAGGCCCCCAGGATCAAGAATACACCGGTCTGGAAATAGGGTACGATGTCAATGGTGCTGAACAGGGCGAATAGACCGATGCACATGGGTATGCAGATATGGCCGTCCCCAATCTGAGAACTTAACACAACGGCGGGTCTTTTACGATACGCGTAATAAAGGGCCAGCATGGCGTTGGGAATTACCATCAGGAGCCCGCTGAGCCAGCCCAGCCGGCTGTAGTTGAAAAAACCGGTTCCGGTTTTTGGAATCCAGGCCACCAGGTTTTCGATGCTTGTAAATACCCCGTACCCACAGGCAATGATCACGGCCAGTTCGGCAAAGATCAACCAGGACATGCTGCGCCCTTTTTGCACGTTGATTTTTAACACTTCAAAGACATGAAACAGCTGCCAGAAGAGAAAGAGGCCGACCAGCACCAATCCATCTCCAAAATCGAGCTGTCCATCCCGGGCCAGGGCCCAGACGGCACCCGTGAAAAAAAGAACGGCAATGAGAGTCAAAAGCAGGGAGAGAAGATCTAACCGACTCTGACTGTTGCGACGTGTTTTGACTTTACCTTTGCTGCCGGCCGGCAGGATGGCAAGGCCCCAGATGAGGGTCGGCAGACCGATTAGGAGGGTCATGTTGGTGACATTGTTGACCAGACAGTTTTCCAGCACCAGGGATCCGTTTTGGCCCGTTCGGCCCATGACCCAGGCAAATATCAGGTTGGAAAGACCCGAGCAGTAGGGCATGATCAACGTACCCAGAATGGTGCCCTCGAACCCGCGGCTTTCAAGGACCCCCAGGCGCCAAATCATCAAGGCGGATGCTCCCAGAAACACAACCAGGGAGAACCACGGGTCATAACCCGCTATTATGTCAGAAAATTCTTTAAGCCAGCTCAAATCAGTCAATCGTTACAAGTTCATCCCATTTTGCTTTGAGGCCTTCAAATTCTTTTAACAGGCTTTCGATTTGGTCGACGTCGGACCTTGGAATATCCATGCTTTCAGCATAGGCATAAACACGCTCTTTTTCACCCAGTGAAAAGTTACCGTCCATGGTAGCCAGCATGATACTGTCTTTGATAATAACCAGGGCGGTCAGGCGCGAAACTTTGATCCGCCCGGTAAGAAAATCTTTGGGTGTGCTTTTCCAGTATTCATCCAGGTCCAATCCCAATCCAATGGCCTGGCGGCGGACATAGTTGAATTCCGGTTCACCGTTGCCCGGGTCGGATTTGGCAATGGCAACTAATATTTTCAAATAAAGCCGGGAGTCAAAATCAAAGGTCTTTGCATCTACATAATTGATGTCCATGTTTACCCCTTCTGAAATACATATCGAGCCTAATTAAATTGATATTGGGTTGCTTAGTAGCAGATTTAGCGGTATTTTGGCACCCTGACAATCGGCAGGTAATAAGGTCGCAGACTGAAGGGAAGACAGGGCCTTTTGTGTGCAGGCCGGTTCGAGATATAGTTAATAACCGAGTGGCCGTAGTTAGCTGATACAGTCAAAGATTCTGAGGTGTTGCCTTCAGCCTTCTACTTAAACACCTTGATCCACAGCCGAACACCCTTGACTCTCGTTATCAGGCTATCAATTGGAACTGATACCAGATAAGAGGAACATATAAAATCCATGAATTTCAAACAGATAGTTGACGATCTCATCCAGGCCACCCAATGCCTGACCTTTTCCGGCCCGGTCACCCACGTTTACAACCCCCTGGTCTATGCCCGCAAGCCCCATGACCTGTATTGGCGGCGTTTCGGCCACCTGGGCGCCCCCTGCATACTGCTGGGCATGAATCCGGGTCCCTGGGGCATGGTCCAGACCGGCGTGCCGTTCGGTGAAATTCCGGCCGTCCGGGATTGGATGGGTATCTCCGGCCCGGTCGGCAAACCTGCGCTTGAACACCCCAAGCGGCCGGTGGAAGGATTCGAGTGCCGCAAGAGCGAGGTCAGCGGTCGCCGCTTATGGGGCTGGGCTCGCAACGCTTTCGGCCAGCCGGAAAACTTTTTCGCGCGATTTTTCGTGGTCAATTACTGCCCGCTGGTCTTCATGGAGGCCGGCGGTCGCAACCGGACGCCCAACAATCTGCCGGCCGCCGAAAAAAAGCCACTGCTGGCCGCCTGCGACCACGCGCTCCGACAGACCGTGGACCTATTGAAACCACAATACGTCATCGGCATCGGCGCTTTCGCCGAACAAAGGGCCAAAGCCACTCTCGGTGAATTTGACGTCTGCATCGGGCGGATCACCCATCCCAGTCCGGCCAACCCGAAAGCCAACCAGGGCTGGGAAAAGGTCATTACCGCAGAATTGAAAAGCTTGGGGATTGCGTCCTGATATTACCGGGATTTGTAGTATTGCCGCATCACCTGATCCAGGACCGACCTTACGCTGCCCGTGAAATTCCGTCGTGTTATGGCACGCTTGATGATTTGGAATTGTTGATCTTTTTCTGCATCATACAGGTAAATATCCACTTCGGAATATTCTGATATCTGGGCCAGTATTACCAGGGCCAGTTCGGCTCCGGTCTCCCGGCTGACTTTCCTGACCTTCTCCCAATCGGGCTCAGGCCGCGAGAGGAACGACGCCTTTTTCCAAATTTGATTCTCTTTCCGGCCGGCTATCTCGGCAATGGAAACCGCATTTGCGGCCAAGCCGTCAATCAGTTTATAAGACTTTGCGAATTCCAAGCGGTCGTCCTCGTCGGTCCAGGCGTCGATCGCTCGCAGGAGCCTCTGCTCCTGGGTTTCAGGGACCCTATAGTTGCTGAGAATTTTAGCCGGCAGAAGGGTAATTTCTTTTACGGTGCCGGCGGTCGGCCGGTCGACAAGTGCCTTGCGGTCCAAGGCGGCCTGCAAATGTTTATCCCCGGACTTGAAAGCAACCGGTTTCTGCTCAGCCGACTGCCGCTTGCGTTCCATCTCGGCCAGGCGGGTCTGGAGTTTGGCGTACTCGATCTCCTGCTTCTGTTTTTCCAGCTTGAGACGTTCCAGTTCCAGGGCCTTTTCGCGGGCGATCTGCTCTTTTTCAAGGGCCAGTTTTTGCTTCTCAATTTCAAAACGCTGGCGCTGGAGTTCCAGTTCCGCCGTGGCAACCGAAATCTTTTGTTGGTCTGCCGCCTTTTCCTGCCGCTTAGCCTCTTCGGCTGCGCGGCGCGTGGCCTGCACGCGCACCCAGGCAGCGTTGTACAGCACGAACTGGCCGTCCTGGTCCATGGGCGTCTTCAGCCGCCCCACATTGGGTCGCTGGTCCCCAATCTCCGTCACTGGCTTCCACACCCGCGTGTGGAACAGGTTCTCCAGGTCGATCACCTCCCGGTCGTTCTTGCGCAGGGCGTCGATGAGGTAGAACGCAAATAGGCTGTGGCCCTCGGCACCGCCGTCGGCCACCGGCTCCAATCCGCCCGAGGAGATCACCTGCCGTGACCGTAAAGAGGCTTTCTCGGCCAGCTTCTCCTTGTAGCGCCGGTCGTCCAGGGCCATGAGCGAGGGGCCGCCGCGCAGCATGGAGCCGCTGTAACAGGAATCGGCGATCACTACCACGTTCTTGGCCTGCAGTTTCTCGGAGCTGAGGATGGCCTTGATGTAGGAGTTGGCCACCCAGGTGCTTGTATCTTTCAGCGCCCCTTCGGCCGGCACCCAAAAGCCATCGCCGGTAAAGTCGTCCAACTGGCCGTGGCCCGCATAGTAGATGAAGAGGTTGTCTTCCGGCCGCATTGACCGGGCCAGGTACCGGATATCCTGAATAATGTTGCGCCGGCTGGCGGCTTTGTCCGTCCGCAGGATGACATGTTTGGGGTCGAAACCGTAGCGCGATACCAGCGTGTCCCGGATCACGGTGGCATCTTTCACTGCGGTTTGCAGGCGGGGCCACTTTGCGTAGTCATTAATCCCGATGATCAGGGCGTGGTAAGTGCCCCAGGCGCCCGCTTCGGCTGCCGTGGCGTTGACCGACAGCCCTCGCTGGGAGGCATGGCCTGACATTACGAATACACAGACCAGAGACAAGGATACCAAAAAACATAGGCAACGTAATTTCAATCGTTCCTCCAGGTTATTGCTTGGATATGGTTCCCGCAACGACATGTGCATGTAATGGTTTCGTTGGCAGAAATCTGCAAATCCCGCCGCCACCAGATTTTTAAGTATAAGCACTTGATTTTAAACTTTCAACTTTATGGGCGCTGCTCGATTCACTGGGCGCGGTGCCCCCCTAAAAGCCCCACCAGCCACCCGGGTTTATCGCTCATGATGCCGTCCACGCCCAGTGCCAGTGCGCGCTCCACCTGGGGCCGGGTGTTGCAGCAGTAGGTAAAGACATCCAAGCCATGCCGGTGAGCCCAGGCGATCGCCCGCGATGACAGCTTCTTTTTTTCAAGGCAAACCACAGATAAAAATTCCATGGCAACGCTGCCGAGCATGAGGTCAGCTATGGACACGCACCAATCCCCGGTTCCATCCGTGTTGAGGACACACTTAAGTTGCGGGGCAGTCCGATTGGCCCGTGCGAGCACATCCGGATCAAAGGAGAGGATATAAATATTTGACTCTATCCCATCCGGCAGGCCGGCAATGGCCGACACCACTTTGTCGGTCAATTCAGCCGAGCGCCCGGAAACCCGGTCTGGCTTTCTGGACTTGATTTCAATGAGCAGCCGGGTGCGCTGGCTAAAGCGTGTCAACATTTCTGCCAAAGTGGGTATACCAACGAAGGTGCCCTTTTGCCTGAGATTGAGTGCCTGCAACTGCTCACCGGTGTATGCTGAGATTCGTTTGCGGCTGCCGGTGACATGATAGGCGGTAGGGTTATGAAATAGCACCGGTATCCCGTCGCGGGATAGCTGCACATCAGTCTCGATACCGTCAACACCATAGTCCATTGCGATTTCAAACGCCTCGCAACTGTTCTCCGGCGCCTCTTTATGCGCACCCCGGTGGGAAATCAATAGGGGTTTTTTGGGGGATTTATCAATCAGCATACAATTTATCATTAATGGTGATTGTAGTTATTCATCACTCGCGTCCTGAGCAAAACCCCGCAGAGAGCATGGCGCAAAGCGCATAGGGTTCAAAGCAGGATCAAATTATCTAACATCAAAACCAGTTAATCCTTTACATTCATGAGATATCTGGTTTTCTGCCCTATGCCCTATGCCCTATGCCCTATGCCCTATGCCCTATGCCCTATGCCCTCTTCTTCGGCACCAGCGTTTCCTTCATAAAGAAGGTGCAGATCAGGGCAATTACGGCGCTGCCGGCGAGTACCAGCAGCATGACCTTGTAGGCCTTGAGGTCATAGGCCCCCGCCGCTGTCTTGGGCCAGCTATCCAGAATCCACCCCAGCACCGGCATGAAGACAGCGCCGCCGAGGAAGGGAAACAGGTTGACCGTGCCCACCGAGGTTCCGGCGATTTCCACCGGGAAAAGCTCCTTGGTCGTTGTAAAACCGATGACAACGATTGAGGAAGCAAAAACGGAAAAGCAGAAAAAGACTACGTACAATACCGACCGGGGGAGTCCAGCGGGAAAGAAACAGAGCAAGATCATTTCTGCGGCCAGAGCCGACGTACAGATGAGAAACACTTTCTTGCGGCTCTTGAGAACTTTATCGGAGAGGTAGCCCAAAAAGGGGCTGCCGACAATCATGCCCCAGGCAATCATACTCAATATGGCTCCGGCTTCGGCCCGGGTCAGGCCGTAAACATGCATGAGATAAGGCCCGCCCCAAAGGCCGCCGAATCCGAAGAAAATACCGCAATCAAAGAAAAACCAGATGGCCACCGGCCAGAAGTATTTTTCGCTGACCACCTTGATAGCCCCCTCGATAAGACCGAATTCCATGGGTTGGGGCGCCGTCGCGCCATCTTGGCGGTCTATCTCCATGGGAGACGGCCAGCCTTTGTCTGCCGGGCGGTCGCGCACGATAATCCACACCAGGATTACGATAACAAATGTACAGGCACCGATGAGATCGAAAGAGAGCCGCCAGCCGATGCTGGCGGTCATCGCTGCTAAAAGCCAGGTAGCGGCCATGACACCGACCCCGCCCACTGCGTTCAAAATCCCGGCCATCATGGCAAATTCAGTCGCCCGGAACCATTGGGATAAAATTTTCATTGTGGGAATGAAGACCATGGAAACGCCGATGCCCACCAGGATACGGCCGATAAACGCAATGTTGATGCTGGGCGCCAGACCGAAAACCAGGCTGCCAACCGAAGCAGCCAGCAGGAAAACCGTGACCGCTTTGCGGGGGCCGATTGAATCGGACAGCAGGCCGGCCGGCAACTGCATGGCTGCGTAGCAGTAAAAGTAAATCGAACCGAGCAGTCCCATGACGCTGGCGGTTGTGTTGAAGTCCCTGACAATATCATTGGCCACCACCGAGAGCGACAATCGGTGGAAATACACGAAGAAATAAGCCAGGGCGAGGATAGCAAAAATGATCCAGCGAAAATTCAGCATTTTTACCGCGGTTGCGTTGGTCATTTGCTTTCTCCTTTGTCAAGAATCCTGGCCCGAGGGACCGGACTTTTCAATACAGAATAACAGCAGCCGGTTTCGATTCATTGATACAGGCTAGCGATCCGGTCCAGGTGATCGGTTACAATCCCGTCCACGGGCGCACCCCTTATTTGGCGGGCCTCGCCAACCGTGTCGACATAAATAAGCAGCCGTCCGCCGGCTTTTTTTATTTTTCGCATCAGGCGGTCCGGCCAGCCGGGCATGATCTTGATATATTTGATTGGCAGAACCAGAATTTTCCGGTCGATTTCGTCGGGGAAGTTTGCCATACCAAGGGTGAAAATATAGCGATACAGCCACCGCCGCATCTTCATCGGCTCTGGTATCAGCCGGTAGAATCCCGGCACTTTTTTTTGGATAATTTTCAGTGTATGGGGCGGTCCCCAATAAAATAGATTATCCTGCTGTGCTTTTTCCAGAGCGCCGAGCAGGTCTGCCAGCAGCCCGGCTGTCTCAGGCGTTTCGTCCTTATGATCGATGATGAATCTTTTATCAGGATACGTTGCCAACACATCGCGCAGCAAGGGCATCTTCCCAATACCTTTGCCACGCAGCGGGAAGGTTTTGCCGTTATTCGGCGAGTACCCATAGCCGACATCCAGGGCTTGCAGATATGCCAACGGGTGGTCCCAGGTCCGGCCAACACCATCCGTCCGGCATTCCAAGCCGGCGTCGTGAAATAACACCAGTTCACCTTCCCGGCTCCGGTTGACATCCACCTCCACGATGGTCGCTCCGAGTTCAAAGGCCCGGTCGATGGATGCCATGGTGTTCTCAATATAGGTATGCTCAAGTGGAAAAATTCGACGGGCAGTGCAGATATAGTTTTCCAGGGACTTTCCGCTGAAGTCCTGGTGCACGCCGCGATGGGCGAGGATTTCGAATCCATTTGGAGCGGCAATTTTCATTTTTATCAGCACCCCCACCCGGCCTCCCCCGTCAAGGGGGAGGAGAAAACCTTCCTCCCCTGGCGGGAGGGTTAAGAGGGAAGGGGCTGTTTGGGGCTTCCTTTATATTCAACAGTACTTTCACTTGACCCCTCGGCCCCTTATTGCATCAGCATCTTAATGGGCCAGGGTTACCCTTGTCATCTTCGGATAATCCAGGGATCTATCCGATGGTCAGAACCTTCGCCCCCCTGATTTTACCTGTCTTCAACTCGTACAGCGCCCGATTGGCCTCTTCCAGCGGGAATTCTTCCACCTCGGGCTTCATTTGCATATCCGCGGCCAGTTCCAAAAACTCGATTACATCCCGGCGGCAGATATTGGCGACGCTTTTAATCTCTTTTTCCATCCAGAGATGCTCGGGGTAATCCAATTGCAGAAGCTGGTCTTTATCACCATCTTCTTTCCGGATAGCATTGATTACCAAACGGCCTCCCGGCGCCAGGTTCCTCAGGGCTTCCACCACCGGCCGCCAGACCGGGGTTGTGTCGATGATGGCGTTCAGTTTCCGAGGGCTTGTGGCAGCCGTATCTCCCGCCCATACCGCACCCAGTTCCCGCGCAAATTCTCTTTCGCGCGGATTGCGGGCAAATACATATACCTCGACATCGGGAAAACGATGTCGGATCATTTTTAGAACCAGGTGGCCGGAGGCACCAAAGCCGGTCAGTCCCAAACGCATGCCGCTGGCCGGATTGGAAAGTTGCAGGGAACGGTATCCGATCGCACCGGCACACAATAGAGGTGCAGCCTGGGAATCGGTGAATACGTCCGGGATTCGGTAAACAGACTGGGCCGGTATCACCATATATTCCGCATAACCACCATCCGCATCGCGGCCGGTAGCCCTAAACTGGCTGCACAGGTTCTCAAGGCCGGTTTTACAATAATGGCAATCACCGCAGGAGGCATAAATCCAGGCAACTCCAACCCGTTCCCCAATCCGGTGCCGGGTAACGTGATTGCCGGTTTCTTCAATGGTGCCAACCACCTGGTGCCCTGGTATGAGCGGCATCCTCGGCGGGGGTGTTCGGCCCTCGATCTCATCTAGCTCCGTATGGCAGACACCGCACGCTGCAATTTTCAACAGCAGTTCCCTGTCTCCCGGCACCGGGACGGGTAAATCCACCATCTCTAGCGCGTGCGGGTTTTCATGCAGGGAGACCAACTTTTTAAGGACCATGGCTCTCATGGGAAGCCTCCAGGCAATCGGGCCTTCATACCCGTTTAGGGGCTGAAAGGGTTAAGCTGGCAAGGTGCCTGTCATTATGGACGCCGGTTACATGTTAATCAAGTAAAATCGAAGATGTAGACACCTGTGCCACTATATTGGCTGTTTATTTTAAGCGACATATGGGCCCGTATTGCAAAGCGCTGAAAAGAAGACTTTTAAAAATTTTGAACTTACCACCAATACCAATATCAGGCCATAAAAAAATATAACTAAATGAAATTATTGTTATTTTATATAAAAACCAGATTGCATTACTATTGAGCTAAAATTATATAAAAGTAATGTATAAAAATGTAGTATTTCAATATTGACATAAAAACAAATGTCATTAACTTGTGTTCAAACAACGAGCAACAAAACTCACAAACAACTCTAACGGAGGTAGAAAGATGGAACTTGTAAGCTTTAATCCCTGGAACGATGTCTGGAATATGAACAACAGAATCAACCGAATTTTCGGGAGCAGGTTCGCTCCGGCGCGGGTCCTGAAAGAGAACCGCGATTTTGTATGGCGCCCGGCTGTGGATATCTATGAAGAAGAAAACGGCGTGGTCCTGAAGGCGGAACTTCCCGGAATCGATAAAAAAGACATCTCCATCGATGTTAAGGACGGCGTTCTGACCCTGAGCGGCGAGCGCGCAGTGGAAAATGAAACCAGTGAGAAAAATTTTTACCGGCGTGAAAGGACATACGGAAAATTCCAGCGGCTCTTCACCCTGCCTGAAGGCGTCAGCGCCGAGGAGATCACAGCCGATTTTAAAGATGGTGTGCTGAAGGTGGACATTCCCAAGGCGAAGGTGGAAGAACCGAAAAAGATCACCATTCACTAACCGGTGAACAGATTTTAAATTGCGGGATCGGCTGGTTTAGCCGCTACCGTGATTTGAAAAGTAAAAGCCGCAAGCTATGACCTGATACCTGATCAACGATTTCGGCTTTTACGCGCCATACCATTCTTACCCCATGCAACGCGAGGGAGGTCAACGGTCTCCCTCGCTTATTTTCCAGAAGATAAAAAATCCCAAAAAATGGTGGACGACGCTTTATGCGGAAGCAACCATCAAACTGCCCTGAGGAAATACTCGTGAAATACCGTATCATCGGTTAGTTCCGGATGGAATGTGGTGGCCATCACGTGTCCAGAGCGAACAAAAACCGGATCATTGTCCACACTGGAGAGGACGTCCACATGCGATCCAACCTTTTCAATACGGGGTGAGCGGATAAACATGGCGTGAAATCGCGGTCGCTGCAGTTCGGGCACCGCGATATCCACTTCAGAGCTTTCAAGCTGCCGGCCATAGGCATTGCGGGTAACTTCCGCCGGTAAAACGCCCAGGATACCCGGCCGGCCATCCACTGTATCGGCCAACAGGATGCTGCCGGCACAGATACCCCACACCGGCATACCTGCGTTGATCCTGGCTCTCAAGGGTTCGGTCATGGCAAACATGTCGAGAAACTTTTCCATGACCGTGCTTTCCCCGCCGGGAATGATAAGGCGGTCTACATCATCGAGCTGATCCACGCTTTTGACGATATGATATTCAACACCTATTTTTTCCAAATGCGGAATGTGATCTAAGAACGCACCTTGTAAACCCAGCAGTCCAACTTTCATGAGCTGTTCCCAAAACAAAAAAGGGTTCAAGGGTCCGAGGGATCAAGGGGTCAAGTGTTTTTAAGATCTTAAGCCTTTTTCAGCCCTTCACTTGAACCCTGGAACCCTCGGCCCCGCAACCCTTAATATTAGATCCCCCGCTCCGCCATGGCGACCTCCAACGAGGCAATCTCCAGCCCGGTCATGGCGGATCCGAGGCCTTTGGATATCTCCACCAGTTTACCGGGGTCGTCCCAGTGGATTACCGCCTTCACCATGGCTTCGGCCATGACCGGCGGCTTCTCTGATTTGAAAATACCGGAACCGACAAACACGCCATCGGAACCCAGGGCCATCATCAAGGCGGCATCAGCCGGGGTAGCCAGGCCGCCGGCGGCAAAATTCACCACGGAAAAACGGCCCAGATCGCGGGTCTCTTTGACCAGGTCCAGCGGCACCCGGTATTCGGCGGCCTTGGCGGCCAGTTGGTCGTCGTCCATACCGTTCAAAGCCTTGATCTCCCGGTTTATGGTCTTCATGTGGCGGACGGCTTCGACCACGTTGCCGGTACCGGCTTCACCCTTGGTGCGAATCATGGCAGCCCCTTCGTCAACCCGGCGCAGACCTTCGCCCAGATCGCGAGCCCCGCATACAAAGGGTACTTTAAAGGTGGTCTTGTCCACATGCGCGTGTTCATCAGCCGGTGTCAAAACTTCACTTTCATCGATAAAGTCGATGCCCATGGCTTCGAGAATGCGGGCTTCCATGAAATGCCCGATCCGGGTTTTGGCCATGACGGGAATGGAAACAGTCTGCATGATGCTTTCAATCATCGCCGGGTCACTCATCCGGGCAACCTGGCTGTCCTTACGAATGTCGGAAGGCACCCGCTCCAGGGCCATGACGGAACAGGCCCCGGCATCCTCGGCGATTTTGGCCTGCTCCGGTGTGGTCACATCCATGATCACACCGTTTTTAAACATCTCGGCAAAACCTTTATTGAGCTTTTCACGTTCCATTTTCTGCTCCCTTTCTCATTTTTGCCCTTTGGGCTGTGTTGTGTTATAACACATTAGAGTTTGACATAGGACACTCCTCTATTAATAATGGTACAATTTTCAAATTGTATTGTTTTTGTCAAGTCTATCGTGGCAAGGTATGGCGCTGTACAAACACATAGCGGCTAAAATCGAAACCGACATCAACCGGGGGGTTTTTAAGCCCGGGGATAAAATTCCATCAATCCGGCATGTTGCCGCCGAATTCGGCTGCAGCAAACTGACGGTGCAAAAGGCATTTGAGCGCTTGAAAAGCAGGGGCTGGATTGAAAATATCGTGGGCAGCGGATCTTATGTCCGCTTTCCGGAACGGATCAATCGAACCGGCGACATATTCGACTTCAAAACGGCCTATCTGTCCGAGTCTTTCTTCCCATACCTGAAGGCACAGCAGATTTTTTCAAACCTGTTTGATGAGCAGAAAGCCGGTGTCTTTTCAACACCGCCGGTCGAAGGTGATGCTGAGCTCATTGCCACCCTGGGTGAATTTTACCGGGTGCCCACCCGCCGGATGCTGATCATCAGCGGGGCCCAGCAAGGCCTGGATTTAACAGCCAAGGTGTTTTCAACGGGTATCTCCGAAAACATCCTGTTCGAAGACCCTACTTACCCGGGCGCCATATCCCTGTTCAAGGCCAAACACTTTGTACCCCTGCAAGCGGACGGTCCGGACATCGCAGCACTGGACGCCATGCTCCCCTCCCAAATCCGGCTCTTCTACACCATGCCGACTGTGCATAACCCGACCGGCATTTCCTATAGCCTGACAAAGAAGGAACAGATTGTCCGGCGCGCTCGGCAACATCCCTTTTACATCATCGAAGACGACTATCTTTCCGAATACCATGAATCACCGGTGCCCCGGTTCGTGGACCTTCTTCCTGAAAAGACCATCTACATCAAGTCGCTTTCGCAAACGACGGTGTCCGGTATTCGCTTGGGATTTATGATCGTTCCGGCGGACCTATATGAAAAATTTCTCTATACCAAGTACACGTCCGATATCGCCTCGGCGGGTCTGGTCCAAAAGTTCGTGCGGGCGTTTATTCAGACAGGTGCATTTGCGGATTACATTGCAAAGACCGCTCAAAAGATCCGCCGGCGACGAAAGCGGGTTTTGGAACTTGTCAACAGCGCTCCCGGGCTGACTGTAAAAATGCCCCAGCACGGCTGCAGCCTGTGGGTTTGCGCGAACGATGCCGGACTTCTGGAGAACCAACCGTGGAATACCGGCCGAGAATTTTCCTTTTCACCGGAATACCGCAACTGTTTCCGGCTCTCTTTCATGAATCTGGATGACGTTATCTTCGAGCGCGCCCTGGAATACCTGCAGAATATTTTCGCAAGAATGTCAAATTAGCGCTTGACATTCGCTGAAGTTCCCGGATACGGTCCTACGACAATTACGAAACAGGAATCACAATCATGAACAACAAGGCGTATACCGGTATTTTCAACTTTGGATGCTTCTTTTTCTATTTTAGAAGCGTCCATCCGGTCGTCTGACGCTCAAATTCAGAACCCCGGGTGGACCGCATACGGTCTGCTCGGGGAGCAAATAGCAAGCCCCGAGAGTTTTCTCGGGGCTTTCTTTATTTTGGGATTCGACGATTCAATGGGAGCCATCTTAAAAATGGATTTTTGATCAAGGTCAAGGCGGCCGCGAATATCAAACCGGAGACATACAATTCGTATTTTGAGGATTTGATATTCGCGCCCAACGCCGAGATTGAGCAAAAAGGCGTTTTTAAGATGGGTACCAGAAGGAGACAAGACCCTGCTTATCACACTGGCGGAAAACATCACGAAGGAACAGGAAAGCAACCTTCGGAGTATCCTTTACAAGGATGGATGCATCGTTCGGGATCTCGCGGAAAACGGCCAGAACGTTATCGGTGCTGTGGGCCGCGGCAACACCGACATTGAGGCCCTCAAGGAACTGCCCGGCGTCGAATCCGTTATCCCGATTGCAACCTCCTTTAAGCTGGTGAGCCGTGAACTGCATCCCGAAGACACCGTGGTCCAAGTCGGTGATGTGGCCATCGGCTCAGACCGTATTGCCATCGTGGCGGGTCCCTGTGCCGTGGAAAGTCGTGAGCAGTGCCTGACCATTGCCCGGGAAGTAAAAAAGTACGGTGCGGTCCTTTTCCGGGGCGGTGCCTACAAGCCGCGGACATCGCCCTATTCGTTCCAGGGGCTTGAAGAGGAAGGCCTGAAAATCCTGGCTGAAGTCCGCGCAGAGACCGGCCTCAGGATTGCAACCGAGATCACCTCACCGACTTATGCTGATCTGATGATGAAGTACGTCGATGTCCTCCAAATCGGTGCCCGCAACATGCAAAATTTCGAACTGTTAAAATGCGTGGGCCGGATGGGTAAACCGGTCATCCTCAAACGCGGCCTCTCCGCCACCATCAAGGAGTGGCTCATGTCGGCGGAGTACATTCTGTCCGAAGGGAATGAAGACATCATCCTATGCGAACGCGGTATCCGCACCTTCGAACCCTACACCCGCAACACCCTCGACCTGTCGGCGATTCCCATTTTGAAAAAACTCACGCATCTACCGGTGCTCATCGACCCCAGTCATGCCACCGGCATCCGCGAAAAGGTCGCGCCCATGGCCCGCGCGGCCCTGGCGGCCGGTGCGGACGCGCTGATGATTGAAGTCCACAACGACCCGGACAATGCGCTTTCTGACGGCCCCCAGAGTCTGTACCCCGAGCAATTCGGGCAGCTGGCCCGTGACCTGCACGTGATTGCCCCGGTCGTCGGCAAACAGCTCGATTTCAATTATTTGCAAAAATCCGCAGCCATCAACAAACTGGCGACTGAAAGCGGCGTCGACCAGCAGAAGGTAGCCTTCCTCGGCGAGAAGGGGGCCTTCGGCCACAAAGCCGGTTTGCAATATTTCGGTGAACAGATCCAGGCCGCACCCATGCCGTCCTGGCGGGCTGTTTTCGACGCGGTCCGGGACGGCGGGGTGGAATTCGGGGTTGTCCCCCTGGAGAATTCACTGACCGGCAGTATTCACGAGAATTACGACCTGCTCTTGGATTACGATTTGCACATCGTGGGTGAAATCCGGCTGCGAGTCAAATACCACCTCATCGGCCATCCGGGTACTGTCCTGCAAGATATTCGCAAGGTACTAGTCCCTGCCCCGGTCGTGGCGCAGTGCCGCGACTTTCTGGATGGCAACGAAGCCTGGGAAAGGGTGCCGGTCAACGCCACGGCCAGTGCCGTGAAATACATAAGCGACAGTGACGAGCCCAGTGTCGCCGCCATCGGGAGCCGGGAAGCGGCCGTGCTCCACGGGATGGAAATCCTTGAGGAAGGCATCGAATCGAATCCGCAGAACTATTCCCGTTTCGCCATTATCAGTCGCCAGCCGCTTACCGACGAAGCGAAAAGCAAAACGTCGATCATCTTCTCGACCAGCCACCAGCCGGGGGCCCTTCTGGAAGTGCTGAAGGTTTTCTCCGACAACAGTGTTAACCTGGTAAAACTGGAGTCGCGACCGATTCACGGCAAACCCTGGCAGTACATGTTTTACGCGGACCTGGAAGCAGATGTACGTGAAAAGGCCTTCAAACCGATCCTTGCAGCTGTAAAGGCGAAAACGGACTTTCTAAAGATTATCGGGGTGTACTGATTGCATTCATGGCTGAATGCAGCTTGATAGGCTGAAGACAATTAGACTGAAGGAAAACCAAATTCAAAAAGGGACTGAAAAACCAGACAGGTATCAGCCTTCAGCCTTCGGCCTTCCACCTGAAACCCTATAGCCCGGCAGGCGCAAAGCAGCCCGTAACGTCATTTCGCGGCGCCCTCCCCCGCCCAAATGCTTTGCGCCTGCCATTTTTTCCACCGGCTCCCTTCTGTAGCAGTCTTTTATTTATTGAATAATCATTAAAAATGTCTATTCTGGCTATAGGAGGATAGGAAATGAAACCTTCTGACAAAAGCCTTCTGTTGATCGATGCCGTTGTCAACTTGCTTTTGGGCATCCTACTGCTGCTTTTTCCAACCGGAATTGCCACCCTGCTCGGCATGCCGCCCACAAACACCAATTTTTATGCCGGCATTTTGGGTGCTGTCCTTTTCGGAATCGGACTGGCCCTGCTAATGGAATGCTACGGGGTAGCCCATAATCTCCGCGGCCTTGGCCTGGAAGGTGCCATTGCCATCAATTTCTGCGGAGCCGGGGTTTTATTTTTATGGCTTCTTCTCGTTCCATTTGATATCCCTGTGCGCGGTAAAATCATTCTGTGGGTCATCGCCATCGGCGTTATTACCATAGGGGTGGTTGAGTTGATTGCCCGGCGGGGCCGTTAAAGGTGCAGTTGCCTGACAGCAGGTTTCGGTCCCAAATCGATATCGGGATCGAATTCGCTATCGAAAATCAGTGGAATAATAATGTTTCCAAAATCGATTGCGACCCCGATACCGATAGCGATTTCGATATAGGGGAAATTTTAGAAATTTGTAACTAGCTTAGCACCTGATCATACATTACTTTTACGGCTATCAAGGTTTAGAATAATGAACCCGACAAACGACACCCACCTAAAAACCGTGGGCTACATTCTGTGGATATTCGGATTCACCGGAGCCCACCGCTTCTACTACGGGAAACCGATTACCGGCACCATCTGGTTTTTTACCCTGGGCCTGCTGGGCATCGGGTGGCTGATCGATTTTTTCCTGATACCGTCCATGGACCGCCAAGCGGATCTAAAATTCAGTATCGGCCATATCGACTATTCCCTGGCTTGGGGGCTACTGACATTCCTGGGCCTGTTCGGTGTTCACCGGATGTACCTGGGAAAATGGTTCACCGGTATTATCTACCTGTTGACGGCCGGGGTATTCGGCCTGGGTTACCTGTATGACCTTTGGACACTCAACGATCAGATAACGGCTGTAAACCAGGGTATTTGATGGACCGCCTCGTTGAACAATTCGACACCGAAATTTTCGAGCCCTTTCGAGAACAACTTGCGGACCTGGCCCGGCAAAGTGAAGCGGACCTGGCGCGCGACAACGGCAAAGCAGCCACATATCGTCAGTTGTTAAAGAATCTTCCAGACACAAGGCCGGTAGATATGGATCTTGCGGCCAACCAGGTTCGAATTGGGTCAAGGACTGATGTAAACAATGATGCGCGAGACCGCCTGCTGGCCATACTCAAAGCCCTGCATCCCTGGCGAAAAGGCCCGTTCGCTGTATTCGGTACCGAGATAGATTGCGAATGGCGCTCAGACCTTAAATGGGACCGTGTCAAAGACCACATTGCACCACTCAAGGGACGCAAGATTCTTGATATCGGCAGCAGCAGCGGTTACTACCTGTTTCGGATGGTTGCCGGCAACCCTAAACTGGCTATCGGTCTGGAACCTTACCTTACGTTTTACTTTCAGTTTCAGGTGCTGCAGCACTATATCCAAGCTCCCCGGGTCTATTGCCTGCCGGTCCGGTTCGACAAATTTCCGATTCTGGCAGGATTCTTTGACACTATCTTCTGTATGGGCATTCTCTACCACAGCCGATCCCCAATCGACATGCTCGTTCGGATCAGGCAACAGTTAACCAAAGCGGGCGAATTGGTGCTTGAAACCCTGATCATTAGAGGCGCGGAAGACAAGGTATTGTGCCCTTATCCGCGATATGCGAAGATGAACAATGCTTTCTTCCTACCCACGGTTCGCTGCATGGAAGGTTGGCTCCAGCGAGCCGGTTACACGAATATTCGCTGCGTGGATGTCACCCCGACCACCTCGCGGGAACAGCGCAAAACCGAGTGGATGACGTTTGAATCGTTATCTGACTATCTCGATCCCGCTGATCCAACCCGAACCATCGAGGGGTATCCGGCCCCGGTACGGGCGATTCTGCTCGCTGAACCGAAATGAGGGCCGGATATCGGAGATCAGACGTCAGAGACCGGTAAATCCTAATGGCAGGTATCAGGTGTCGGGAGTCGGGAGAGCCTCCCTCCCCTGGCGGGAGGGATCGATCCGTCTTCGCAAATCTACGCCGGACAGCGGGAGGGGGACGTTCCGGTAAGATGTAAGGTCAAATCCCTTTTGCTCCTACAGAGCACACAGGGTTCACGGAGAGGGGTTAAATCAAAAACATTATTCTCGCGCAGAGACGCGGAGGCGCTGAGAAAACCAAAAGACCTGAATTGGTTCCGCTACGCGGAAGAAAAGCTAAGCCCTCTAATTGATTTTGCGTTGTTAGGTTTTCTGGCGCATCGCGCCAACATAAACCTGGTTTCCTCTGCGCCTCCGCGTCTCTGCGCGAGATAACTGTTTTAGGTGTTCTCTGAGCACTCTGCGAACCTTGCGAGAGATAAGCATCCAGTTTTAAGAGGTTATTAAATGAAAAAACAATTCGATCCCCATATGCATACCGCCGAGCACATCCTCAACCAGACCATGGTCCGGTTGTTTGGGACCGGCCGGTGCTTCAGTGCACATATCGAAAGAAAAAAATCAAAATGTGATTACTATTTCGACCGCCCGTTGACAGCTGAAGAAGAAGACCTGATTGTGGAAAAGGTAAATGCCGTAATAAAGGCCGATCAACCGATCACAGAAAGGTTTATCGACCTTAAAGCAGCCGTGAAAGAATTTGATCTTTCGCGGCTGCCAGAGGGCAGTGGTGAGAATATCCGTATTGTCCAGGTCGGTGATTACGATCAGTGCCCCTGCATCGGCCCGCATGTATCCTCAACGGCACAACTGGGCAAATTTCGAATAACGTCTTCAAGTTTCGATGCCGGCGTTCTGCGTTTAAGGTTCAAACTGGACCGTGAGTTTAGATTTTAAATACCATGGTGTCCACACTAACAACCCGGGACTTTTTAACCCGGTCGGCACCTTGGCAACTGGGTCAAAATTGGCTGGTTGTTCTTTTTTAGGGTTTCTCCTATAGTTATTGAACCTGTGAAATAGGGATTAGGCCACATTCGATAAACCGATCAATATGGAAGCCGGGTAAATGCGCCTTAAACCAATTTGTTTCGCCCTGATATTCATTTGTGGATTGAGCACCTATACCGGAGCCACTGATTACCGGCAAGTCGCCGGCCTCATCGATACCCGCACAACACATTCCGATGGCGCCCTGAGCGTCGAAGGACTTGCGGATCTGGCCCGCACCCGGGGATTCGACGTCCTTTTTGTAAACGACCATGACCGTCTGGCCATGGCCTACGGGGTGCCGCCGTTTCGCAATGTCATCCGTTATCGCAAAGATTTAAATTCCATCAATGTCAGCGGCGCCCCGGCCTATATAGATGCCATCAACCAGGCTCAAGGAAAGTTCAAAGACCTAATTATAATCCCAGGATCCGAGTCGGTTCCCTATTATTATTGGACCGGCTCCTATTTCGATAAGAATCTGACGGCCCACGATCATGAGAAACGCATATTGACCATCGGCCTGGAATCTCCTGCAGACTATGGAAACCTGCCGGTCATCCATAATGGTCTTTCCACCCGCTATATAAAACAGGCCCTGCCCGGAGTGTTCTTTTTTTTGGGCGCTCTCTTCCTGGGATTTTATCTGCTCACAGAAAAAGGCTTGATGCGCATCGCCGCGGCCATAATTGTAGCCGTCTCCCTACTGGCGATATTCAATACCGCCCCGCTGCGCAGCTCTCCCCACACCCCTTACATGGGCGACTTGGGCATTGCGCCGTATCAGCACTTCATTGATCATGTCACCCATGCCGGCGGGATGACGTTCTGGAATTATCCGGAAACCCGCTCGGGGGTGCGGCCCTATGGCCCGATTCACCTGAGCACCCCGCCCTACCCCGAAGTCTTGGAACAGGCTGAGGGTTACACCGGCTTTGCAGCTATATACGGAGACAGGATTACGGTGACCGAACCGGGCCGTGAGTGGGATCGGGTGCTGTTGGCCTATTGTCGTGGGGTTCGTGCCAAGCCGGTTTGGGGCATTTCGACTGCTGACTATCACAGCGAGGAAGAGCCCGGGGAAAAGCTGGGAAATTTTCCGACCGTCTTTTTGGTCAAAAAGAAAACGAAACAGGAAGTACTCGGTGCCATGCGGTCAGGAAGGATGTATGCCGTGCGCGGGCCCTTTCCCCAGCGCCTGATTCTGGAGGAGTTTTCCATCTGTTCAAACTCCTGCAAAGACAACGTCGTCTCCGGGCAGGAGATAGAACTTCAGCAACCTGCCCGGATACGAGTGGCCCTGGCCTTAAAGGTCCCGGAATCGGGAAAAGTGTCTATCCGCCTGATTCACGCGGGTAAGCTGCTCAAAACACTTGAGACAGATCTGCCGGCCAGGGTGGAATTCCAGGATGACTATTTCAAGGCCGGTGAAAGAAATTACTTTCGAATTGAAGCCCGCACCCGGGGGGCGGGTCGGCTGGTTTCCAATCCGATTTTTGTAAAGTATGTTTCCGAGAAACAATAGGATTCAAGGGGTCGAGGGTCCGAGGGTTCAAGTGAAAAATCACTAGCGTTTCAAGATCAAACACTGGCCTCTCACAGAGAACACAGAGACCTCGAAAGAGGTTAAAAGCATTATATCTCGCGCGGAGGCGCAGGGGCGCAGAGAAAAGACTGAAAGAAATGGCGCTTTGCGCCATAAAGACATAGAATTCTAATTGAATTTTTAAGTGCTTAGCTTCTCCCGCGAAGCGGTAAAAAACCCGTAGACTTTGGTATTCTCTGCGTCACTGCGCCTCCGCGCGAGAATATTGTTTTTATGGTGTTGGATTTTTCTGAATGATACCCGGCCTTTCAATCAGCTAAAATAACGAACGCACTCTTTCGCTGATGCTACCGGAGTCAACAGCTTCCGAAAACTCCTCTGACAGCTCTGTTCCGGCAGCCGACACCTTTTTCCAGTAATCGAAGCGTCCTTCGTCATCACCGGCAAAGTGGTAGAAATCCGTTCGGTCGCTTATTTTTCCTAAAGGCAGATTGGCCACGAATTCGGGTCTCGGCGCTACCAGCAGTACGTCGGCCATGTTGTCTTGTGATGGTTTGCGCCAGAATAATTTCTTGTCCAGCCAGCCGGGTATAATGCGCTCAGTGTAATGGGGAAATAGAACAACACCTTTCCCATCGAGGCCAAAAGGGACATCCAGGTGGTAATCCAGCGCACCGCCATCACGGTAAGTCCCGGGTGGTGCCCCGGGAATATTGCGCACCCCCGCCATCACATAGGGAATGGAACCGGAAGCCAGCAACGCCCTCTTGAAATTGGCCCGGTTTAGGGCTACCCGCGAGTTCGATCCATTCGCGATTGAGTTAAAGGGCGGCTGTGTGCGGCTGTCCCCAAACAGGGTCTGGCTGAAAAATAGCCGGAGCAGTTTTCGGCTGATAAGATTGCCGCCAATCGCAGCGACCAATCCCAGGGCCAGGGGCAGGCTGTGGTCAAAGTTTAGCAGGTTGCGACTTTTTACAGCCACCAGGTTCAAGCGGTGGTAAGGGTGGGTAAGGACCTCGTCTGGACCGTTGTCGCCCAAAAATGTATCCATGATATCCTGGCTTTTCCGGGATACCTCCGCCGGGGACGGCTTGGTGGTATAGGCCTGGTGAATATAAGCCGACTCGAAGTGGTCCAGGGCTGCAATCGGATCCCGGCGAGAGGCTGCGGCAAAACGCCAGCTGCCGATGGAAGAACCGATGAGAAACAGGGGTTCATGGCGGCCTTGAAACCATTCTCCAAAAAGCAACCGGTCTAGTTGCGCCAAAATCAGCCATTTAGGGCCACCGGCCGCCCCGGCCACAATTTTTACATCCTCCGGCTGGAGCCCCCCGTCTCGCACCCGCTCCAAGGCACGTTCACCAGCCAGAAATATGAGTTTCTCTTTTAAGGTTTTCATGTTGACCGCAGTGTCCGATGAGGAGTTCCAGACCAAAACCCAATGCATCGCGCGGAGGCGCAGAGGCGCGGAGACGTCCTCCTAAATCTGAAAATCAATGCACAGTCCAGCGCAGTCGGGAAAGCAAGACCATGATTTCGTCGCACTATCGTGCGAAAAAGCCGGTGAAACCTACAGCGACAAGAATTTTTTGGTTTACTCCGGCGACCTGTCCGGCGAAGCCAGTAGGGCGAAGACGGAAGCCGGAACTATTCGTGGTGTTCTCTGCGCCTCTGCGTCTCTGCGCGAGAATATTGCTTTTACGATTTAGCCAGCTTTCTCTAAACTGGTCCTGAGGGACTGTGTTGTAATTGTAAAAATTACGCGGTTGGCAAAATCGTCATCCCGGACTTGATCCGGGATCCAGTGTCATTACCGTCAGATAGAATTCTGGATGCCGGATCGAGCCCGGCATGACGGAGAAAAATTAAACGATTTCCTGAATTACGGTACAGCCTCTGAGGATCAGGTTTTCAGGAGCTGAATATCTAATCGGCCATAAAAAAACTCTCATCGAATTCGGGCTTATCTGCATACTTGGCCATGAAAAACCCCGGCAACTGATCGATATTCTCAAGCAACCCCGGATCCGCCGGTATCCCGGCAGCGTGCAGGGCCTTGACAATATCGGCCGGCTTGGGCGGGCAGCCTTTAATTGCGAACATTTCGTTGATGTCTGGGTTCTCTTTGTGCACCTGGTACATGCATTTGCCGAGCAGAATGGTCTTCTTCTTCCCCGGGGTTGGCGCCATTTTCTTACCGGTCAGCACTTCGACATCGCCAAAGGCTTCTCCTTTCCAAGCGTACCGAATAGCCGCAAGCATAACCCCGTTCACAACCGAGCAGTAGGTGCATAAAGAGGTGTCGTATTTCCGGTAGTAGACTCCGGTTATCCCCTGTTTAGCAAGCGGTACCGGTAGGCAGACATCCTTTTCATCACTATACTGGAAATCATATTCATGGTAGTTCGCTACCTCATCAATATTTTCCCCAACAGTCTCCACGTCCTGCATATCCGTTCCGCGCCCCCGATTATCGGCAGCATGTACCAGGTGAGGTACGTTCGCGGGATCATGGCCCAGTAGTCGTGCTCCAACCATGTCCGCAGAAAGGACATCACGAGAGGCTACTAATAAATCAGTCCGATGTATCTTTCCGTCGAAAGCCGGTCCCCTCTCGTTGGTATAAATGCCATCCAACAGAGTGAGCATCGGCGGCATTTTATCTGCCATGCGAGCCACCATGTAATGGAGATTCTGCACCGGGTCTACGCTATGGCACTTCTTGCGTGATTTAATATCAATTAATCCCTTTAGGTTCTTTATCCCTAGACTCACCATCGTCTGGCTGTGTGTTTTCAAGACGGGGAGGTCAACCACAAAGTCACTGTTAAGGTTGTCCTGGTTAAAATTCAGTTCAACCCCGCCACCTAAATCCACTTTCTCAAACGGCCTTTGCATAACATTAATGAATTTAGCGCCGTATTGCTTATGCAGCTTTGCATACCCTAACGTTTTAAAAACATGGGCCGGGGTTTCCGTATCTTTGGGGTCCGCTGTGACCATCCCTTCTCCTACCGTAATATCGTCAATCCCGTATTCTTTGAGCAATACGATCACATCTTCGACAACCCGGGTTGTTGTAATCACACCCCATTTGGGAAAAGGAACCGCCTTGGTCCAGAAAACGATATTGGGTTTTAAGAATACTTTCGCGTTCGCCGGTATATTTGCTAAACCATCAACCAGCTCCACGGCTCTTTTCACGGACTCAAATGGTCTTTTATAATGTACGATCGAAACTTTGTGCTTTTGCATCAATTGCCTCACTTGATGTTAATCGATTGCATACTTCTTGGTATAGCCTCGGGGCGTAATCATAAAATCCAGATAGGCGGCCGAGCTGCTGTTGCCGACAAACACAATGGTCTGCATGTTCACCGGCGCCTGGTGGAGTTCCTCCAGGGGTATGATCCGGACATTCTGTTTTTCCCGCATGGCACTGGTAACGATACCGACAGGAGTTTTGGCATCCCGATGTTTGAGCATGATCTTCTGGGCCGCTTCAAGCTGCCAGTTCCGCTTTTTACTCTTCGGGTTATAGATAACGATCACAAAGTCAGCCTGGACAGCCGCCTGGATACGTTTTTCGATGACTTCCCAAGGTGTTAGCAGGTCACTGAGACTGATAACAGCAAAATCGTGTGTCAACGGGGCGCCCAACAACGCCGCACCGGCACACAGGGCCGGAATACCCGGCACGACTTCGATAGGCAATGCCGGCTGCGGACTGTCGGGAGGGGATTGTTTTCCGGGCGGCACCAGGGTGATCTTTTTGATCTGACAGATTTCAAAAACCAGTCCCGCCATGGCATAGATCCCCGAATCACCGCTGGAAACAATGGCGCAGGCCTTCCCAGCCAAAGCTGCATCAAGGGCCGCTTCCACCCGATCCACTTCTTTTTGCATAGCGGTACTGATGGTTTCCTTGCCATCAATCAGGGGCCGGATCAAATCAAGGTAGGTCGTATAACCGGCCACGGTATCAACCTGCTGGAACACTTCATGGGCCCGCAGGGACATATGAGCCGGGTCGCCGGGTCCGATCCCTACTATATAGAGGCTACCCGGGCTATCGCCACCGTGGTATTTTTGCTTTTCTCTTTCGGTACGATCAGGTTGCCCTGATTCGTGGCGAGAATTGCGGCTGCTTCGCATACACTTTTTGCTCCTGTATGGGTGGCCACCGTGGCCGAGGGATTCTCGATGCCCCGGGCGGCGTTGAGTTCTTCTTTGTTGAAAAAGACGAGGGGGCGGTCCAAATCTTTCCCCAGGGCCAACAGGCCCGGCTCGTCCTTCTTGATGTCAATTGAAGCGATACTCTTTATGCTGTTTATGGAAAGATTATTCCGTACGAGGGTTTCCTTTAACAGGGATTCCATCTCTTCTTTGCTCGTATTGCGATTGCACCCCATACCGGCCGCCAGGGACTGCGGGCGCAAGACCAGCACGTTTTCCGGAACCGCGACCACGGCGTCGGAAACACAGATCCCTGGACCGGCAGCACCCCAAAAATCCGCGATGTGTTCAACTCTGTCCAAACTGCTTTCAGGGATCGTCCCGGTCAGAACATCGGCTGGATCGTACAGATGGACGTGCTGATCGCGAATAAATGCCATATTGATTCGTTTTATTACTGGTGGGTTCTCGATCACCAGGTCTTTTTCAACGGCAATGGTGTCAATAGCCGGGACTCCGCTGACATCAGTCGCGGTGGTGATTACCGGCCGGGCGCCGACAATCACGGCAATATCCTCCGCCAGCACATTGGCGCCGCCGATATGCCCCGAAACAAGGCTGACCGCATGGTGTCCCTGCTCATCGAGTACAACCACCGCCGGATCTGTTGTTTTATCCGAAAGGTGCGGAGCAATCATGCGCACTGCGATGCCGGCCGCCATGATGAAAACGTGTCCGGTATAAGCCCGAAAGTGCTCGGCAACGGCCGGTGCCAAGCGGTCAAATGTCTGCGCACCTGCTCGTGGTTCAAGTTTTTGTGAAATAAATATATCCGCCCCCCGCAGGTGTACGGCGATTTTTTCGGCCAACACCTGGCCGTTCGGGGTGACGACCCAGATGGCGATCGTATCTGTATCAGCTGCTTGCATGCCGTAATTACTTCCGATATCCGTGGGCAAAATTCTTGTCATACAGCTTGGATTTATGAACCAGATTATCAACATCCACATTCAGGACCCGGCCGGCAACAATCAGGGCCTGGTGGGTGATGTTCTCCGCCCTGACGGTTTCCGCCAGGCGTCCCAGCGTAGTCCACACGATTTTCTCTTCCGGCTGGCTTACCCGGAAGGCGATGGCACAGCGTGAATCAGCTCCGTAGGCGCCGGTTAGAATCGCCGCAACCTCCTCTACCAGTGTAATGCTCAGGTAAATGGCCATAGAGGCATTGTGCGCGGCCAGGGAAGCCAGGGCCTCTTTCTCGGGTACGGGCGTCCGGCCGGCCATGCGGGTCAGGATGAGGGTCTGGGACACCTCGGGCAGCGTATACTCGATACCCATGGCTGCTGCGGCCGCAAATGCAGCCGTCACTCCCGGGACGACCTGGTAAGGGATGGACCACTTCTCCAGCTGGGCCATCTGTTCAAAGATCGCCCCGTATAGGCTGGGGTCGCCGGTGTGCAGGCGTACAACCCGTTTACCTGTATCCCGGGCGGTCTGGATGCGGTCAATGATTTCATCCAGGTGCAGGGAGGCACTGTTCACTTTTTCAGCATCCGTCGGTGCCCACTTCAAAACTGCTTCGGGCACGAGGGAGCCGGCGTAAATGATCAGGTCAGCCTGCATCAAGGCCTGCTGGCCCTTAACGGTAATAAGATCCGGGTCGCCCGGACCCGCCCCGACAAAAAGCACCGGGTTGTCCTTGGATTTCGTATGCATACTGTTCATTTCTCCCGCTGCCCGGTGATGATCCAAACCGGGTTTTGCGCTTCCATGCGGGCACTCCAGGGCATGTCCTTGCTCCGGCTGACCTGGACCTGGACGACTTCGGTGGCAAAGCCGGCCTGCTGCAGCGCTTTTACGGCCGCATCGATGTTCGCTAGCAGCACGGTATTGATGACTATGCGCCCATTTTTTTTAAGTCGGGACACACCCGCCTTGATGACAGCCCGCAGATTACGCCCCGCACCGCCAATGAAAATACGATCCGGTGCGGGCAACCGCACAGAATCTACTGGATATTCGGCCCGGACAACCCTTAAGTTCTCAACGTTGAACCGCTCCCCGTTACTGACAACCTGGTTGACCCGGTCGGCATTTTTTTCAATAGCGATAATCTTCCCCCGGGTGACGAATAGGGACGCCTCGATGGCAACACTGCCGCTCCCGGCCCCGATATCCCAGAGCACGTGTTTGGCCTCAAGTTTCAGCTTGGATAATGAGACGGTCCGCACCTCCGCCTTGGTAATCAAACCCCGCTCGTGAACAAACAAATGGTCCGGTGTCCCCAGGGAAAGTTTGGCGTTGACCGGCGCTGCTGATGTGGTGCCCTGCAGAACAACCATGTTCGGTGACGTAAACTTACGGCGGGCGGCACCACGCAGGGTATACCGGTTCACCTTCTCACGATCCGTGCCCATTTGTTCGCAGACCCACATGTCATACCCGGATATCTGTGCGTTAAGCAGCTTGCCGGCAATCCGGGCCGGCGTGTTCCGCGGATCGGTAAAAACCGCCACCGGCGCAGGTCCGCTCAAGCTTTCCAACAGGCCCTGTTTATTGCCCCGCCCGTGCAGGCTGACAACCTGCACGTCCTGCCAGGGTTTACCAATGCGTGCAAATGCTGCAGCCACCGAGTTGACATTGGGGTGTATGGCGACGTTCTTCGCTCCCAGGGCGTTGATCAAGTGCGGGCCGATTCCATAGTACAGGGGATCACCGGATGCCAGCACAACCACCCTTTGCGACTGCATCGCTTTTTCTATGGAATTCACCAAAACAGTCAGTTTTTTAGTAATCGCCATCTTTTTAGCCGGGGTGTCCTTAAAGGCTTCCAGGTGGCGCTTTCCGCCGACGAGAACATCTGCCGACCGGATGAGATCAAGATGTGCGTCCGTCAAGTCTTTGGGTGACATACCCATGCCGATGATGGTGACCTTTTTCATAGTGTTACTCTAAACGTTAGGTGTTTTTATGTCCGCAATGTGTGGGTCTCACATCAGCACCCCCACCCGGCCTCCCCCGTCAAGGGGGAGGAGAAAACCTTCCTCCCCGTCGAGAAGAATTGCGGCCTTATATTGATTTATTTACCAGCCAGTTCCGAATCAAAAACGATTGTCCCATCATAGTTGAATATCACACCCCGGATATCTGGCTGTTCCCCTGCAAATTTTCGGGCGGCGGCAACCATGCGGCCGCCCACATGCTTGATAACCGCCGGGTAGGCATTTAAAATAATATCGAAGGCATGCCGGGCGGTATTGGCCTGGGCAATACGCTGCCCGAAATCGCGATCACTCGTCACATCTATAGCCCACTGTGACAGTTTATCAAGGGTCAACTGTGCTTTCGAGGCGTGGGTATGGGGAATCCCCTGGGCCATTTTTAAAGCCTTGCCGAAGAACACGGCCAGGATAACACGTGGCAGTGTCTCCCTGGCCGCGGATTGCAGCGTTTTTTCAAAAAAGTCGCCCATCTGGATAAACGCCTCTTCCGGGAAACGGTCAAATACAGCCTGGGAGAACCGCTCGCTGCGCCGGCCGGTCGTCAGGACCACGGTATCGAGACCGGATGCGCGGGCAACCGACAGTGCCGAGGTAATGGTCGCGATATACGCCGCGTGGGACATGGGGCGCACGATCCCGGTCGTACCGAGAATAGATATCCCGCCTAAAATACCCAGGCGGCTGTTCAGGGTCTTCTTCGCCAGTTTCTCTCCGGCCGGCACGAAAATTTCTACCTCCAAAGCCGGCATCTGTTCTAAATCCCGGCAGACTGCCGCCACGGCATTTTTTATCATCTTAACTGGACCGGGATTAATCGCAGCCTGACCGGGTGGAACTTCCAAGCCCGGCTTGGTGACCCGCCCCACGCCCTTACCGCCGGTAATCTTGATATCACCGGTGGATTGGCGACCGGCAAGCATTACCCGGGCGCCGATCTCGGCCTTGTTGGTGACATCCGGATCGTCGCCGGCGTCTTTGATCACGGTACACACGGCTTTCCGGCCGTGAGTCTCCACTAAACAGGTGTGCACCGGGATATCCACATGCCCCTTGGATAAAAACGGTATTCTTACACGCTGCGGAGCCTTGCCGTGTACCAGCAGGGTCAGGGCGCCCTTCACGGCAGCCGCCGCAGCTGTACCGGTGGAAAACCCCGATCTCAATTTTTTACGTTGCGTGTTTGACATACCCATTCTAGCCGATCAAGTAATAGATCACCGCTACCAACACCACGCTCAAAATTCGCAGACCCTGTCCCAGTAACAGTAGTTGGGTCCCCATTTTCGGCGCAAAAATGCCGACGTAGCGCGGTAACTGGTGCCGCAGCGCCCGCACCGGAAACGCCACGATATTGCCGATGATAAGCGCCAGCACAGCCTGTTTGGTCGTCAGCACCCCAGCATCCAAAAGGGCCCCCGCCGCTGCAAAACCCGAAGTGAACTCGGCGACGAAGCTGAGAATCACCAGTGAAAGCGACTCCATGGGAATGAAGGCAGTTACCACAAAATCCGCCAGCAGATTGCGGGCACTTTCAAAAAATCCCATGGCATTGATCATGAAAATCGAAATATAAATGGGCACCACCCAAACCGCGATCCGCCCGATCCGGCCGGGCAACTTCTGTCTGACACCGCGCCAGATAACGGTCCAACGGGAACCTTCCCCGCTAGTTTGAGGATCGGGTATCGCGGCCGTAGGCTCTTCCGGCCCGCTTACCGCCGGTTTCAGGTGACCATAGATCATAAAAACGACCGTTCTGAGCAGTGCCGCTGCCAGAGTCAGGGCGAAGTAGATAATGCCGGCGGTGCCGGTGAGCGGCAGAATAATAAAGAAGGTTGTCGGCACGTGTAAAAAATAGGCCGGCAACTGATTGAGCAAGTTGGTTAAATAAAGCTGCTTTTTTGTGATCTTGCCATCGCTGTAGAACTCCATGAGCATGGCATTGGCGGCGGCACCCGAAAAAAAAGCGGTCGTAAACGCCGCGCTGCACCGGTCACCCAGACGGGCAAACCGGAAGGCCGGACGCGATATCCGGGCCAGGTAACGCGTCCAACCGGCCAATTCTATAATCTGGCCCACAGTCAAGCCGACCAGAATGAAAAGCATGAGCCGTACCAGGGGCCACAATAATTTGGCGGCCACCAGCGACAGGTTCAGTTTGTCGATCAACAAAAAACCGGCCAGGAAAACAACCAGCGAAATCGTCATTGAAATCGTCAGCGGTTTGAGCAGTGATTTTTTCTTGTGACTCATGCCGGCTGTTTCAACTGCGCTTTAGAACCTTTCTTGGCCACAATCAGGGTCCAGTATTTGGGAACCCTGTCCCGCAGTTCTCTAATATCGCGGACAATTTCCTGATCTTCCAGGCTGCAATTGATAATGCCATAGCTGTTTTCGATCAACCCGGCTTCCTCTACCGAGGCAACGATGTCATCCATATTTTTATACGCTTTGAGGAACACCACGTTCTCGGCGCTGTTCATGTGTTTGCGCAAATTGTCACCGCCCTGCACGCCCGAGAGAATCAGTAAGGATTCCTCACCTTCCATGAGGGGCGTGTTCGCCGTTGCCGCGGCCGCCTGATAGGACGTAATCCCGGGGATGGTCTCAATTTCGATATGTGGGGCGAGCTCCTGGACAGCCTGGATAATGTAGCCGCAAGTGGAATAGGTCATCGTGTCCCCCAGGGTCAAGAATGCAGCGTGGTGACCTTTTTCAAGGGCCGCGATGATGGTGGCCGCATTCTCCTCCCAGGCCTGTTTTTTGGCCGCCATATCCTTGGTCATGGGAAAAGGCAAAACGATCACCTGTGACGATTCCGGTATGTGCGGTGCCGCAATATTGACGGCTTGGCTGTGGTTGTTTTTGGAAGAGGACGCTGCAAAAATCAGGTCCACCTTCTGAAGGATTTTGAATGACTTCACCGGAATCAGGTCCGGGTCGCCCGGACCGACACCAATACCGTAAAGTTTGCCCGCTGATTTAGCCATTTGGTTGCCTGCCTTCTGCTGTTGCCTGAATAATCAGGGCGTTGATGACGCTTGCCGCAAGATTGGACCCACCCTTGCGACCGACATTGGATATATAGGGAATATCGAGATCCATCAGGGCCTGCTTGGATTCGGCGGCATTCACGAACCCAACCGGCAGCCCCACTACCAGGGCCGGTGCGGCTTCTTTTTCGGAAATCAGATGGATAACCTCCAGAAGTGCGGTGGGAGCATTACCGACCACGTAAATGCCATCCTGCATCTCTGCGGCGGCCGCCTGAGCAGCGGCCTTGGCCCGAGTTGTACCAGCCTGCCGGGCAGCATCAATTACGGCCGGATCGTTGATCAGACACCTGGCCGTGCCCCCGAATTTTTCAATGCTCTGTTTTCGGATTCCGGCCAGGGCCATATGCGTATCAGTGAACACCGCTCGCCCGTTCTGAATTGCCCGGATTCCGGCGGCAACCGCCCGGGGATGAAAGCGTGTGGTCTGCAGATAATCAAAGTCAGCCGAGGTGTGGATCATCCGGCGAACGATTTGCCACCTGTCATCCGGAAAATCGTGCGGCCCCGTCTCCTCATCAATAATCTTGAAGCTTAGCGCTTCGATTTCATCGGGTTTCATACCTGGTTCCTTTCCTGCCGATAGATCCGGCAGGTGTTGATAAATGCGCTGGCTGCCGTCGGGCAGCTTCCAAAATGCAAGTGGGTATAACTGCCCAAGGTGCGATGGACCTGGTAACCGCCGGCCTGTATCTGGTGGCCGGCGCGCTTGGTTACCGTGTATACTGTTTCCACATCACTGCCGGGATCTTCTTCGATCGCGGAATAGTGAAATTCGTGCCCCCGGATCAGTTGTCCCGCGGCCCCCAGAATTGTATCCCGGGATAGGGTGACTTCCCGGTACCCCAGGGCCCGGAGCCGCGGCGCCATCCGTGTCCGAAAGGGGAAACAACCAACCATGGGATAGGCGTCCCCCTGTTGATCGGTCAAGGCCGCACACAGATACATAAAGCCCCCGCACTCGGCATATATCGGCAGGCCTTGCCGGCTCTGGTTCTGAATGTCGGCGCGCATCCCGGTGTTCTCACTCAAGACGCGGGCGGAAAGCTCCGGGTATCCGCCGCCCAGATACAGGCCATCCAGATCCGGCGGCAGAGATCGGTCTTCAGTGGGTGCAAAGTAAACAATTTGCGCCCCGGCCGCCGCCAGCAAGTCCAGATTGTCCTGGTAGTAAAAGCAAAAGGCCTTGTCGCGGGCCACCCCGATTCTAAACTGATTGTCGGGGTCGGAACTGCCGCTCTTACCGGGGAATTTGGATTGCTCATGATCGTCCAAACTTTCCAGCAGCCGGTCTATCTGGACATGCGCTTCCAGCAAATCTGCCAGCCGGGTTTCCCGTTCAGCCGTCAGGATATGTTCGTCCTCGGTTACCAGGCCCAGGTGCCTCTCCGGAATCGCCACCTGTTCGCTGCGCAGGATGCCCCCCAGACAGGGCATGCGCACATTGGCTTCCAAAGCGTCCGTCAGGTATTGCAGGTGTCCGGCACTGCCCAGGTTGTTGAAAATCACGCCGGCAAATTCCAGCTGGTTGTCAAAGTTTTCAAATCCCTGCACGAGTGCCGCCGCGCTGCGGGCCATGCTGGCCGCATCGACAACCAGGACTATCGGCAGTCCAATCAGTTTGGCCATCTGGGCGGTCGAACCGGCCTCACTTTTGCCGTCATACCCGTCATAGAGGCCCATCACACCCTCGACCACGGTTATGTCGGCACCCGCAGCCGCCTGCTGAAAGCATTCGCGGTTATAGGCCGCCGGCAGCATCCAGCCATCCAGGTTGCGGCTGATCCGGCCGGTAATTTTGGTGTGGTGCCCCGGGTCGATAAAGTCCGGTCCAACTTTGAACGGCGCCACGGTCAGACCGCGCCGTTTCAAGGCCGCCATAAGCCCCAGGGAAACAGTCGTCTTTCCACTGCCGCTTTTGGTCGCGGCTATAACAAAGCCTTTAATGAGACCCCCTCCCTGATTGGCATTGTACCTGGTCAACCGCGCTTAAAATGTCCGGGATCTGGTCCCGGAACAGCCTCGGGTAAAGAATCCGCCCTGTTTCGGCAATCCCACACAGCAGTCGCAGGGTCGGTCGTGATACGATCTGTTCATCGATCAGGTAAACTTCATCGTTTTTAACCGCCTTGATGACCCGGTAGCCCGGCTCTGCTTTAATCGCCGCAACTGTGGTCTGATTCATCGCGCCGACTTGCGCCAGGTACACATCAATTTCAGCGGCCTTGCCGATCAGACGTTCCTTGCCGTAATAGGCGATATTGGTTGCACGCACCTGCTGCGCGTCCGCCGCAATATTGATCCCGCCTGCCGTTTGCAGAACATACGCCGCCATTGAATCCGGTGTGAACGTTTTCATCCGGGTGTGGATAGCTTCAAAGTAGACCTTTTTTCTAGGGTGCACCTGCTGTGTGACCGCGTCAAAACGATCCACAGCCCGCGAAAAATCCGTCACCATCTGAAGGGCCTCCCGATTTCGTCCGGTCAGCGCTCCCAGCACTTCCCAATAGGCAAACATTTCAGTCACTGTCCCGGGCTGCAGAGATAAGACGGTAATGCGGTTTTTCTCCAATTTCTCGATCAGAGCAGGATAGGCCCGATCGATCATAGGCCGGATCAGGACCAAATCCGGTTGCGCCGCAATGAATTTTTCGGGGTCATCGTGGTAGGAGTAAACCGGCCGGGATTTAACCGCGGCCAGTCTGCGGTCACTGCTGGATATGCCTATTATCGCATTCGCATGCCCCAGCATCACCAGGTTTTCGGTGTGTGCGCCGTAGAGCGAAATAATGCGGACAAACGGTTTTTCAACCGATATGGAACGACCGGCATGGTCCTCGATTTCGATGGCCGCTCCCAAACCGGTCAGGATCAGGGTCATACAGACCGCTGCCAGCAATATCCGGCTGTGCTTGGAGATGCGTGTCAGTACATGTCTCATTTCTTGAAGGCCACCTGTTTCGACTCCGAGTAGGGATTAAAAACGATGTCCGTCTCGACATCGAAAACAGCTTTTAACGTATCCGGGTTCAATACGACATCGGTATCACCGCGCGTATGTATTTGACCCTTTTGCATAAAAATCAATTCATCGCAGTACATGGCCGCCAGGTTGACGTCCTGCAGGACCGCCACCACGGTTCGTCCTCCGGATGTCATACGTTGACGCACTACTTTCAGCAGGCTCAAGGTGTGATTGATATCCAGGTTGGACGTGGCCTCATCCAGAAACAGGACCGGCGTGTCCTGGGCCAGGGCTCGGGCAAACACGACCCGCTGGCGTTCGCCCCCACTCAAATCCGTTACCCGCCGGTCCCGGAAAATCAGCGTTCCGGTTTGCTCCATAATGCCGTCAACCACAGCATGGTCTTCCGGAGACGGCCGGGCAAACCGGGGTATGTAGGGATAGCGTCCCATCATCACAATTTCCCGGGCAGTGTAAGGGAAATTGATATAAAAGTTCTGGGGTACCAGGGCAATTTCACGGGAAAGCTGCCGGCGTGAATAGGCGGCCAGCACTTTCCGGTTATACTGAATCTCGCCGGCCGCCGGCGGCTGGTGCCCGACCATAAGATCGAGCAGCGTGGTTTTACCGCATCCATTGGGTCCAATCACCCCGTAGAAACGGCCGGGTTCCAAAGTGATCGAAACGGCCCGCAGGACCTCCTTGGGGCCATAGGCAAACGAGATGTCCCGCAATTTGAACCCCATGCTTACACACCCTTCCCGGATACTTGCCGCTTTCTGAAAATGTAGCAGAAAAACGGCCCACCGATGAGGGCGGTCAATACCCCGATGGGCACCTCCACAGGCAGGATGGCCCGGGTTACCGTGTCCGCGCTAAGGAGCAATGTTGCTCCGGCTAGAAGTGAAACCGGGATAAGTTTGCGATTGTCGGGGCCGGTGAATGTCCGCATCATGTGCGGCACCAACAAACCGACAAACCCGATAATGCCGGATATGGACACACAGATCGCCGCGACCATGGAAGCGGTCAGCAGCAGTACAAGTGTTACCCGGCGGGTATCGACACCCAAAGAGGCGGCCGCCCGGTCGCCCAATGACATGACATTCAGGTCACGGGCCCAAAACAAGGCGATCCCGGAACCAAGGCAGATAAAAACGAAAACTAGCCCTACCTTGGTCCAGGTCATGGATGCAAAACTGCCCATGAGCCAGAAAATGATCACGGCTACGTTCTCATCGGCAATGTATTTGAGAAAACTGATCCCCGCCGAAAGAATGGCCGCCACGATGATGCCGGAGAGGATCAGGTTGTTGGATGACAGGCTGTGGGTTCCGCCATCGCCGCTGCTGGACAGGTAGATGACGGCAAACAGTGTAGCCAGGGCACCGACAAAAGCGAAAATCGGAACATTGAAACCGCCCATGAACCCGATATTCAGCAAGATGGCAATGGCGGCTCCAAATGCGGCTCCGGCAGACACCCCGAGGGTATAGGGATCAGCCAGCGGGTTGAGCAGGATACCCTGGAAAACCACGCCGGCCACTGCCAGGCCGCCGCCTACGACGGCGGCCGCGAGGATGCGCGGAAGCCGGATATCCATTACAACGGCCAGGAAGCGTTCATCTAAACTACTCAAAAGCTCCGTTTTTCCAACCAGGTGGGCAAAGATAATCTTAACAACACTGGTAAACGGGATGGACAGGTATCCCAAGGAAGTAGAAACCACGATAACGAGCAGCAGGACAGCGGTGAGCACACCCATCTGAAGGATTAGGCCCCGCGGGCCAATCTGTTTATGATTTCCGTCTGCCGGATTACTTGGGGCCATGTCCCTTTCTCTTACAAAGCCGCTCATAGGCTTCCTGCAGGTGTGCAATCCAGATGGCGACATAACTATCGTATTCCGCCGTCCCCTTGAGGATCGCTTCACATTGATAGCCAGCCCGGCTCAGAACCGATTTCCAGGAATCCTCCTCCGGGCCGGCCATGTCATTGCGGGCATGATCACCGGCCACTGACATGAACGGCATCAGGTAGACCTTGCGGGTCATTTTCGGCGCCAACATGGCCAGAATCTCATCGAGTTCCGGAGCGCCTTCTACGGTACCCACATACACATACGGGTCCCGTCGCTGCAGATTGAACATCAAGGCGGCATAAAAGGCGTTGGCCGGGTGGTGGCTCCCGTGGCCCATCAGGACCACGGCATCCTGTTTTTTCCGCTGGGCCGGAATATTGGCCAGGACGGCCGCCGCAACCAATTCGATATCCGCCTGGGAGGACAAGAGGGGGGCGCCCACGGTGATGCTCCGAATGCCTTCGGGCATATGACGAAAAGCCCGTACAGTCCCTACCAGGTTATCGTACTCTTCACCCCGGATGGTATGCAGGGACTGCACGGCCACATGGGTAAACCCCGCGTCCATCATTTTGGCCAGGGCCATGGCGACCGAATCGAGCTGCTTTCCCTGCTTGGCCAATTTTTTGCGAATCATATGGGACGTATAGGCCCAGTGCACCGGAATGCCTTTAAAGGCGGCTTTTACCTGGCGATCGAGATTATCGAAGGCAACCTGGGCGGCCGGCAGGCTGGTCCCAAACGCCACCAGCAGAATTCCGTCCTTACGCTCACACGGCTTGCCGTGATGTCCGGCGTGGGCATTCACAGACAGCATTAAAAAACCGAGCACAAGTAATAACCGCAGGGGATGAAACATAAACCTCCTCCTTTGCCATCGGGGCTTGGGTCCGGCCAAATAAAAATCACCGGACCAATTAAATTCGATCCGGGGATGTCCCTTTTTATCCTTGAGATCAGTCGGGCGGCCTTTTATCCATGAAGGGTACGCCACACATCCAGGCAGGTCTTCTGACTCTCGGTTCGTCCTACTGACCGCGCCTTCCCATCCAGATTTGCGAGCTTTTTGAAAACATCCCCCTTTGCTTCATTCCTGTTCTGGGTTAGATGTTTAATCCTCGAAATACTCGGTGTATTCCTGTGGTTAAAGCTCTAACCCGCCTTGAACTAAAACAAAATTGGGTATTTTCAAAGCGCTCGCTGAACAGTGACATGGTTGCGGCGTTCGTCCCCGATTACAGCGGCGGGCCCGTCTCCGATTTTCACGGAGTTCCCTATTAAGCTCTGCGAGACCGTGGTCTCTCTACGAGCACCTGAACTGATGAACATTTAAAATGGTGGGTCTTCTCTGTCAAGAGAAAAGCGCGCATTTACAATCAGGCCTAAACGGCTAATAAGTCAAAGTATTGCCGTGTGATTGAAGACGGACTGATTTTCAGGATGCCCCTTGGCCTGCCAATTGAGGATGGTGTTGATACGCCAAAATGACATGCTTGTGGCCAAACTGGCCCCCAAATCACAACTCCCCGAATTATATAAAGATTATATAACTCCTCGGCGAAGATGCGTCATATTGGCGCGCCCTTGGGCTCGGAACGCTACCTTCGCCATTGATTTGCAACACACTGTAATTAATAACTTTAATCCCGGAAGCCCTTCTTTTTTAAATACCGGCATGGATATTGTAACAATAGTTCCCCACAAAGAAGGCCGCTGTACCATCTCGAATACTGCTGACAGCTCTTTTGTAACGACACGACCACCGGAGTTCATTCTGAAACAAGGCCCCGTAGAAAGTTTGACTATAAGGCAAGCGTCACTTTTTTAATTTACCAAACACAAGGGGGAAACATCATGCCAAAAAGAATGATCCTAACCACCATCTTTACGGTAGCCGTATTAATTTTTACAGGATTCGGCAGTGTCGCGGCCGAGATGTCACCGGCCGAACTGGCCAAGACTTCCGAGGCAAAAGCAGTCGCCACTTCAAGTGAAACATTGACGACTGAGTTGATCATGAAAAAGGTAGATGAAGCTGTGATACTGCTCGGTAAAAAGGGCGAGGCGGCTTTTCCCGAGTTTCAAGGTAAAGATTCCGACTTTATTTTTGCCGGCACCTATATCTGGATTCATGATCAGAACGGCGTCATGCGCATGCACCCCATCAAGTACAAACTGAATGGGAGAAACCTCATCAACATGTCCGATTCTACCGGCAAGTTGTTTTTCGCGGTTATGAACGAAGTCGCTGAGGAAGAAGGCAGCGGATGGGTCGATTATATGTGGCCAAAACCCGGAGACAAAAAGCCTTCGCCTAAAATCTCCTATGTAAAACAGGTAAAATTCGGTGAAGATACCTTCGTGGCCGGTTGCGGCACCTATGACCCGGCGGTGATTGCAAAAATTAAGAAGTAGTTAGCGACGGACCTGCGGGCACGGTCCGAAATGCGGTCTGTGCCCAACGATGACCCGAAACCCTAACAGTAGGATATAATTATGAATAGATTGTCCATCAACTTAAAATTGATCCTCCTGGTTTGTCTGGGGCTGGTTTTTGTAGGGGCGGTAGTCGTTATCGAAACTATTTCGAATTCCAGTGTTAAAAAGGCGAATGATGAGAACTTCGCCCTGATGGAGCAGGCCAACAAAGCTTACCGGGAAAAAGCCCAAGCCGCCCGGAAGCATTTGAACCAGATCCAGGCTGTGCTTGACAGTGTGCAGTATGCGCGTATCGCCGAAAAAAGCTATCTTCAATTCTACGATCCGCAATATGTGCAGCAGTTGAATGAACATATTGCCAGTGCCCTGGAAGTCCTTAAATCAGTAGAAAAAAGCGAGGCGGTCGAGAACCTGGCGACCATCCTGGAGTACTATCAGCAGGATTTTGCGGAAATCGTCAAGCTGCATCACCAGATAGAGGTTCTGAATGAAGCCACCGGCAAGGACTTCGCATCCTTGAAAGAATGGTTGACCAAGAGCGAGGCACTTATTATCGCCAACCGCTTTGAATTACAGATGGTTGGTGAAGAACTGTCTCCCGTGGAAAGCCATTTCGAATCTATGATCAAAGAGGGGTTTCGAACGGTTGATTTCATTGCCTCCATGCGCTCGCAATATCTCCTGACCGATGATGTGGCCTATATAGACCGGCTTACCGAGCATTTCGACAAACGTATGAAGGCAGAGACCGCCTCCATGCGACAAACTTCCAAGGTATTGAAAGAAAAGGTATATCGGGAAACCGCAACCAAATATAAAGAGATCGCTTACAGTGCCTATAATCAGACGCTTGAAGCGCGCAATACATTTTTGCAGCTCAAGTCCACCATCGAGGCCTTGAACCAATACGGAACGGAATCGACGACCATCGGCCACGGCCTGCTGACAAGTATCGCCGCGCAGATGGAAAAAGAACAGGCGGCGGCCGTCTCCAAAGTGGAGACAGCCAAGGAGAATCGTACTAAATCCCTCGAACGTGTCCAGAAAACCGTTACCCTTGTGCTGATCATCGCGCTGAGCGCCGGCGCGCTCATTTCAATCCTGCTGGCTGTTTTCATCATTCGTTCAATCACCCGGCCCATCAACGCAGTCATCAATGGACTCCAAAACAGCGCGAATGATGTCGCCTCCGCATCCGGTCAAATGCAAACCGCCAGTCAGTCTCTGGCGGAAGGCGCCTCCGAACAGGCGGCCACCATAGAGGAGACCTCATCTTCCCTGGAAGAGATGTCCTCCATGACCAAGCAGAACGCGACCAACGCCGGCCAGGCCGACAGCCTTATGCAGTCAGCCAACCAGGTGGTCCGCCAGGCCAATGACTCCATGACCCAGCTTACCGGATCCATGGAGGAAATTTCCAAGGCCAGCGAGGAGACCTCCAAGATAATAAAGACTATTGATGAAATCGCGTTTCAGACCAACCTGTTGGCCCTGAACGCGGCGGTGGAAGCCGCCCGGGCAGGTGAAGCCGGTGCGGGTTTCGCCGTGGTGGCGGATGAAGTCCGTAATTTGGCCATGCGAGCCGCGGATGCAGCCAAGGACACGGCCGAAATGATCGAGGGGACCGTGAAAAAAATTGATCATGGCGGCAGCCTGGTGGCCGGCACCAATACAGCATTTGGCAAGGTTGCTGAAAGTGCCTCCAAGGTCGGCGACCTGGTCGCTGAGATCGCCGCTGCTTCCAACGAGCAGGCCGAGGGTATCGAGCAACTCAACCGGGCGGTTGTCGAGATGGACAAGGTTGTCCAGCAGAACGCTGCCGGCGCCGAGGAATCGGCGTCATCCTCAGCGGAAATGAGTGATCAGGCCGTAAACATGAAGGATTATGTTGAAGCCCTGGTTGCCATTGTCGGCGGTCGTCGCCGAAAAGACCATACGCCCGATGAAAGCGGGGACAGTGAGGAAAAAACCCTGCCCACGCAGGAAAGACCGCAAGAAGTGCAGAGCCGCGAAATTCGTCCAGAAAAAATGATCCCCTTCGAGCATGAGACCGATGAGTTTCAGGACTTTTAAGGTGGTCGGCGTCTAGCGGGAATCAATTCCCACCAGATCCATTCCATAAAAAAAGGGTCCGCCCAACGGCGGACCCTTTCTATTTTTATATTTGTTTCCGGTTACACCCCGGCGGCTTCCTCCTTGACCCCGGTAGCCATCTTGTAAAGGACGGTCAAGACAATGAACCCGGCGGCCCAGACACCCAGGGTAATCGCCACTTCGGGCCCGGTGGGCATGTATTCGTTCACCTCATGCAGGGGATTCGGTACGAACCCGCCGGCGATCATACCCATGCCTTTGTCGATCCAGGCACCGATAAATAACATGGCGCAAGCGACCGCCAGGACACCTTCGTTCCGGCGGCAGGTTGGAATGAGCAGCAGAATGATTGCGATCACCATCAGGGCGATGGCGGACCACATCCAGGGTACCAGGGTGTTGTGTCCGTGCAGCCCGACAAACAGGTACTTAAGGTGATCCATGTGGCCCGGAATATTGCTGTAAAATGCCACAAACACCTCACAGAGCAGGAAGAACACATTGAGGATAAGGGCGTAGGTAACAATCTTTGCCAGGCTCTGAATCTGCTCCCGACCCGGATCGAACTTGGTGAACTTGCGCACGATCAGGCACAGCAAGATCAGCAGGGCCGGGCCGGCTGCAAAGGCCGAGGCCAGAAAGCGCGGGGCCAGGATAGCGGTCAGCCAGAAATGTCTGCCCGGCAGGCCGCAGTACAGATAGGCTGTAACCGTATGGATACCAACCGCCCAGGGAATGGACAGGTAGATGAACGGTTTCAGCCAGGCCCCATAATGGGTCCCGTTGCGCTCTGCCTCGAGGACATTCCACCCGATCAGGATATTCAAAAAGAGGTATCCATTCAGCACAATCATATCCCAGAAAAGCATTGAGTTGGGCGTCGGATAGAAAATGACGTTCAGCATCCGCATGGGCTGCCCGAGATCCACCAGGATGAAAAGCAGGCACATCGTAACGGCCGAAATAGCCAAAAACTCACCCAGGATGGTAACTCGGCCGAAGGCTTTGTAGTCGTGCAGGTAATACGGCAGCACCACCATGACACCCCCGGCGGCCACCCCGACCAGGAATGTAAACTGGGCAATATAGAACCCCCAGGACACATCCCGGCTCATGCCGGTAATTCCCAACCCGAAGCTGAGCTGCTTGAAATAGAAATACGCCCCGAAGGCGACAATCGCGCCGAGGACCCCGAGCAGGCCCCAGTATTTTTTACTTCCTTTGACCACTAAATCTAGCATAACCACCTCACACTATGTCGTGAACCAATTTATAAGGTAATGGTTCTTATTTATTACGCGGGGGACCGCATTCTTATCCGTGCCCTTCCTCTTCTTCCGATCCACCGCCGCCGACGATGTAGTATACCGAAGGATCGGTCCCCAGATTCTGTTTACGCCGGATGGTATAGTTGTCGTGCAGCAGGTGCCGGACGTTGGAATCCGGATCATCCAGATCGCCGAAGGCGATGGCGCCTTCCGAAGCCTCCACGCAGGCCGGCATTTTACCCATTGCCAGACGCTCCGCGCAGAAATTGCATTTTTCAACCACCCCTTTACTCCGGCGGGGGAACCGCGGGTTGATTTTCGGGATAAAGGGCTCGGGATCCCGGAAATTGAAGCTCCGTGCCCCAAACGGGCAGGCGGCCATACAGAACCGGCAGCCGATGCAGCGGTGAAAGTCCATCAGCACGATACCATCACTTTCGCGCTTGAAGGTTGCCTTGGTCGGGCAGGCCCGCACGCAGGGCGGATTCTCGCAGTGGTTGCAGAGCACCAGAAACGGTACTTCGTGGCTGTGGGCGTCCATGTATTTATTGGTCTTGTCCGGAAACGCGTTGTGATAGGGCGCCGACCAAATCCACTTAACCTCGTGTTTTTTGTTCTCAAACTTGGGGATATTGTGGGCCTGATCGCACACCGCGATAATCGGCTCCAGATCGGCGGCCGAAGTAAACTTGCGCGTATCGATGACCATGCCCCAGTTTTTGGCGGTCAACGCTTTGCTGCCGCGTTTCACCAGGGCGTCCGGGGCCTTGGCGCCACCCGCCGCATAGGCGTCCAGAACCGGCTTCGTCGTCAACCCCAGGGCCGCAACACCGGCCAACTTCAAGAATGTTCGTCTGCTGTTTTCCATCACTTTATCTCCTTCGGATTCTCGATGTGGCAGTCCCAGCAGTAGGGCCTTACCGAAGCATAATTGTGGCACCGGTCACAAAATTCGGCCTTATTGTCGTGGCAATCCATGCACGTATTGGAAAGGCTCATTTCAAATTCCTTGCCCTTCTTGTTGGTCACGATTCTCTGCCCATCCCGGACGACGGTGTCTCGCCAGTCATCCAGCAGCTGCATGTGCTCGGCTTTCATGTAATCCTTGGAGCGCACACACTCCCCGGCCTTCTTGGCTGTTGGGGAAAGCACCACTTCGGGTACCGAAGCGGCCTTGCCGCGGTTGTACCAGAACGGGAAGGTAAATATTATGAAGAATATTACTAAACCCGTGATAATTTTACCTTTATCATTCATCAGTGTCTTCCTCCTCCTCCAACTCCAATCCCGGTATATCTTCACCGCGCATATCAGTGGGTCGGCTGTTTTGTCCCGGTATGACCAGGGCATTGGCGACAAGTTCATGCACGCCCGTTACGTCCACACCCGGTACCCAGTAGTTCATGAGGTCCGGCAAGGCCGCCCGGTCAACCGCGCAGATGTTGGCCAGCATGTTGACCCCGTGTTTTTCGTGGACATGTTTCACCGCATTGGCCCGCGGCAGGCCGCCGGCCATCCGCAGTTCCATATCTTCACCGGCATTGAGACCGGCCCCGCTGCCGCAGCAGAAGGTCTGTTCCCGAATGGTATTGGCCGGCATGTCGTAGAAATTGTTGCAGACATTCTTGATCACGTAGCGTGGCTCTTCGAACATCCCCATCCCCCGGGAGGGATTACAGGAATCGTGGAAGGTCACGGACAGGTGATCGTTACGGCTGGGATCGAGATCCAGTTTGCCGTGTTTGATGAGGTCGGCGGTAAACTCGATGATGTGCACCATTTTGGTGGACTTGGCGTTTTCGAACTTGGTGCCGGTTATCGGGTTCACCGGTTCTTCCAGGAAATCGGCCGGACCGTTCATGGTGTCCATGTATTGATGGATCACCCGCCACATGTGGCCGCACTCACCACCGAGAATCCATTTCACGCCCAGACGTTTGGCCTCCATGTACATCTTGCTGTTCAGGCGTTTCATCATCTCGTGGGAGGTGAAAAAACCGAAATTACCGCCCTCGCTGCCGTAAGTGGACCAGGTCACGTCAAACCCGTATTTTTCCTTGAGGTAGTGAAAGAGCATCAGGTAGCCCATACACGAGTAGGTCCCCGGGTCGGCAAATACGTCACCGGAAGGGGTGATAAAGAGAATGTCGGCGCCCTTCTTGTTGAACTGCGGCTCCAGCTGCAGACTGGACATCTCTTCGATGTCTTCAACGAAAAAGTCGAGCATGTCTTTGAAGGCATGCGGCTGGATACCCAAGTGGTTACCGGTACGGTAGCAGTTGGCCACCGGGGTAGCGATCCAGTCGATGTTCAAGCCCAGCAAATTCAGCAGTTCCCGGCCCAGCAGGGTGATCTCGGCCGTGTCGATGCCGTAGGGGCAGAACACCGAGCAGCGTCGGCACTGGGAGCACTGAAACAGGTAGTACCACCACTCTTTCAGGACATCCAGGGTCATGGGGCGGGCGCCGTTGGCCTTGCCCAGGAGTTTACCCAGTTTGGTAAAATCGTTGCGGTACACCGAACGGAGCAGTTCCGCACGCAGGACCGGCATGTTTTTCGGGTCACCGGTACCTATATAATAATGGCACTTGTCGGCACAGGCCCCGCAGCGCACACAGATGTCCATAAACACTTTCAAGGACCGGTATTTATCGAGCCGCTCCTTGAAACCCTTGTGGATGATCTCCTGCCAGTTTTCCGGCAGCAACCAGTCTTCGGCGGTTGGATCGAACTTTCTCGCATTGGGCAAACCAACGTAATCCAGGCTTTTTGGATTGGCGGAGTGGCAGTAAATGCCCTTGCGCAGGTTCACCGGCGTATCCATCCAGCCCGTCGCTTTGGGCGGCTTGTGATCTATTGCGCTGTAATATTTATCTGATTTCGGAAGGTCACTCATCTCTTACTCCTTTTCCTCTACCGCTGTGGTCTCAGCTTCAGCTGCCGCGGGGGCGGCTTCTTCCTCCGGTTCTGGTGCGGGCATCTTGTCCACCGGCAGGCCGGCTTCGATCATCTTCTCCCGGAACTCATCTTCGTACTCTTCATAGGTGTGCACATGCACCGGGTAGTTCCAGGGATTGACGTGCCGCCGAGCGCGCGTATCCGTCGGCAGGTTCCGGGTGGGGCTCAAGAAAATGCCCCCCAGGTGCATTAGTTTACTGAAGGGAAAATAGGCCAGCAGAACCGTGACGAAAAAGAGGTGGACGTAAAACAGGCTGCTGATTCCTTCGGGCACCACAGGATGGAAGGTCACCAGCCCTATTGACAGCGACTTGATGCCCACAATATCCACTTTGGACAGATAACGCATCAAGACGCCGGTAAAGGCAATGCCGCCGATCAGGAAGAGCGGGAAAAAGTCGGAGGCCAGACTGATATACCGGACCTGGGTAATCAACAGTCGTCGCAGCAGCAGGTAGACCACCGCTGCCAGGAGCACCACGCCTGACATGTAGACCACCGGCAGGCCGAACTGCATAAATGAATCCAGGTTTTCCAGCCATTGCAGGCAGATGGGAACCGGTTCCAGAAAAAAGCGCATGTGGCGCACCAGGGTGGTTAAAAAGGCATAATGAAAGGCCAGGGCACCCAGCCAGAGAAACAGCTCCAGGCTGTAGGTAATCCGGCCATCCGCTTTAACCTTCATGCGGGTGTTGCGAAACAGAGACCGGAAGGTCACAATTTCCAGGAACATCCGGACAACCACGCCCCAGGTCGTGCTGGGATTGTCGATTTTGGCCTGCTCGATCCAGTCAAAAGATTTCTGCTGACCGCAGGTAGTCGGGATCCTGAACGGCACCGCAGCGTTGGCCCAGCCCATAACCCGCCAGACGAACCCACCAATGAAAAGGAGTACGGCAACGTAGGGTAAGACGACGCCGAAAAGCACATCCAATCCGGCTACCTCCACTCCCAAATAGGCCAGCAAGGCAAGCAGAAACACTGCTATGAGGGAATACATGTACTTGTCATTCATTTAACATTACCTCACATATATGATGATTTAGGCGCCTGGAGATTCCGGCCCATTATCCGAAATCTCAGTAACTAAACCCGCCCTTGAAAACGCGCTGTAGATTTTATCTCTCTCGGTATTGACCTTGAGCTGGTAAATTGCCTCCCGGCAAGTGACGAAGATGTCGAAGCCGATCAGACACAGCCGGTCTATATTCGTATCGATGTCAGCCAGTCCGGCCTGTACCGGAGCTGAATTGAGTTCTTTTTTGAGCTTCTCGCGAATGACATTTTTCAGATCGAGAATGAATCCGACAGCCTGGGAGGGTGTGAAATCCTGAACCGCCCGGATGCGGATGATGGGATCGAGAAAAGAGACAATGGTGTCGCGGTCCATGCCGCTGACAACTTCGTCGAAAACGGCCTCCAGGCCTTTTTTGGTGGTGTGGCCGACTGGATTGGAAAATTGGTCTTTCTGGCCTTTGAGGAAGGATGCGGTGTCGGGGGGATAAGAATTGACCACAAGTTCAAACCACTTTTTGACGATAGTGCTTTTTTTGGTCTTTAGTATGGATACCAGATTATCTTTCACAACCTGTTCCTGATTCCCCCGTATTTGGGTTGAGAACTGCCCGTAAAAAAGGAGCGGCAACGCTCGTCAAACGCAGCTACCGCTTCAGATTAAAGAAGATTCTATAATCAAATTGCCAAAAAGTGTCAACAACTATCGAAAAGGTTGCAAATATGCGGTTTCATGCCTATAATTATAGAGTTATTCTACAAAAATTCATGCTTCCGCAGGTCCGGAGAATGCCCTTAGAAGATCGTCCATCCGGCCGGCATTTCAACCAAAATCAAATTGTCAGCAACAGATAAATGGGGGGGTACCATGGCAAACCATCCAAACAGCTTCAATACACTCTCATCGTTGGAAACATCGGCCGGAAAAGTCCAATATTTCAGCCTGGCGAAAATGGCGGAAAATGGATTTACGGGTATCGAACGCCTACCGTTCAGTATCCGCATCCTGCTCGAGAACCTGTTGCGCAACGAAGACGGCAGCCTCATTAAGGCATCCGATGCCGAGAATATGGCCAACTGGTCCCCCCAGGACCTCAAAAAAAGAGAGGTCCCGTTCATGCCCGCCCGGGTTTTGCTGCAGGATTTCACGGGCGTACCGGCCGTGGTTGACCTGGCTGCCATGCGCGACGCCGCCCAAGTCCTGTACGGAGATCCTTTAAAGGTAAATCCCCGCATTCCGGCCGAACTCGTGATCGACCATTCGGTGCAGGTAGACTATTTCGGCACCCATGCAGCCCTGAAACAGAACGAGGACATGGATTATCAGCGCAACGGTGAGCGGTATGCCTTTCTGCGCTGGGGTATGCAAAGTATCAATAATTTCAGCGTTGTACCCCCAGCCGCCGGCATCTGCCACCAGGTCAACCTCGAAAATCTGGGCCGGGTGGTATTCCAAAAAGATGGAGACGGAGAGTCGGTCGTGTTTCCCGACACCCTGCTGGGCCTGGATTCCCACACAACCATGATCAACGGCCTGGGAATTATGGGGTGGGGCGTAGGCGGCATCGAGGCCGAAGCGGTCCTGCTGGGAACCCCGTACTATCTGCTCACCCCGGAGGTCATCGGGTTCAAGCTGACCGGCCGGCTGCAAGAAAATGTCACGGCCACGGACCTGGTCCTGACCGTTACGCAGATGCTGCGCGCAAAGGGCGTTGTCGGAAAATTTGTTGAATTTTATGGTCCGGGGCTTTCATCACTGCCCCTTGAAGATCGCGCTACCATTGCCAACATGTCGCCGGAGTACGGCGCCACCATGGGCTTTTTTCCTGTGGACGAGCGTACCCTGGACTACCTCAAGCTATCCGGGCGTACTCCTGAGAAGGTGGCCCTGGTAGAAGCCTATTGCAAAACCCAGGGGTTGTTCCGGACAGATGCTCAACCCGAGCCAATCTTTAACGATACCCTTGAACTGGATATGGGATCCGTGGAAACCTCTCTGGCCGGACCTAAAAGACCTCAGGACCGCATTGCCCTCACCCATATGAAACCGGAATTCGAAAAGGCCCTCAGCGACAGCGGCAAAACGCCTGAAGAACAAGCTGCGATCGAGATAAATGGCCAGCAGGTCGATCTCAAAAATGGAGCCGTGGTTATTGCCGCCATTACGAGCTGCACCAACACCTCTAATCCCTCCGTACTGATCGGTGCCGCCCTGATGGCCAAGAAAGCGATTGAAAAAGGATTGTCAGTAAAACCTTGGGTGAAGACCAGCATGGCGGCCGGGTCACGGGTGGTGATCCGCTATCTGGAATCCAGCGGTCTTCTGAAATACCTGGAAGACCTGAAATTCCACAACATTGCCTTTGGCTGCACAACCTGCATCGGTAACAGCGGCCCCCTGCCGGAACCGGTCTCCACGGCTATCCAAGACCAGGACCTGGTCGTTGCCTCGGTGCTGAGCGGCAACCGCAATTTTGAAGGCCGCATCAGTCCCCTGACTCGCGTCAACTACCTCGGGTCGCCGCTGCTCGTCGTGGCTTATGCCCTGGCGGGACGCGTGGACATCGACTTTGCCACCGAACCCATCGGCACGGATACAGACGGCCAGCCGGTTATGCTGTCCGACATCTGGCCGGACAAGGCTGCAATAAAAGCGCTCGTGTCCGAACACGTGCAGACCGATATGTATCTGGAGGAATATGGTCGTATTTACGATGGTTCGGATAATTGGAATTCCCTGCCGGTCACCGAGAGTACACGTTTTAGCTGGGTCCCCGAGTCAACCTATATTAAGGAACCCCCGTTTTTCAAAGGCATCAGCCTGGAAACACCGAATCTCACAGATATCAAGCAAGCCCGGGTCCTGGCCTTTTTAGGTGACTCGGTCACCACGGACCACATCTCCCCGGCTGGGGCCATTCCCCTGGACAGTCCGGCCGCCGATTATCTGCGGAGCAATGGTGTGGCCGAGGCGGATTTCAACAGTTACGGCTCGCGCCGCGGCAACCACGAAGTGATGATGCGCGGGACTTTCGGCAATATCCGCCTGGACAACCTGCTGGTCCCCGGTGTCTCCGGGGGCGTTACCCGCTTGATGCCGGATAACGAAACCACCACCATCTATGACGCGGCCATGACCTATATCGAACGCGGCACCCCGCTGGTGGTCGTGGCCGGCAAGGAATACGGCACCGGCAGCAGCCGCGACTGGGCGGCCAAGGGCACCAACCTGCTGGGGGTCAAGGCGGTCATTGCCGAAAGCTTCGAACGGATTCACCGCAGCAACCTGGTTTGCATGGGCGTGCTGCCCCTGGAATTTACACCGGGTTCCGGGCGTGAGGCATTAGGCCTGGATGGATCGGAATTGTACACGGTTACCGGGATCGCGGAACTGGCACCGGGCAAAGAGATGGAAGTGACCGCGCAAAAAGAGGATGGCAGCACGGTAAACTTCAAGGTAAAAGCGCGCATCGATACACCGGCGGAACTGGAATACTACCGGCATGGCGGTGTATTGCATTATGTATTGAGAGGCATGCAATAGCACGTCTCGCGAATCCTATCACCAATGGGCGCATCCGGGAAACCGGTTGTGCCCATTTCGGTTTCAGGATGGCGTCGGCAGAAGGTCGGTATACAAATACCCGCTTGACTTTCGGATTTCATGTGGGAGCAGCATCTTGCCGCGATCAGCGTGCCCGCAGGTCTAATGTTTCGCGGCAAGATGCCGCTCCCACAAAGTACAACCGTCAGAACTTGGTGAGTTGTTAGGCTGAGAAAAACCCGCCCTGCGCAACTATTCTGTGGAAAAAATCACCCTTCCCCGCGAAGTAAAGGATATCCCCTGTTGGGATCGGGTCCCGATCATGACGGCTTCCACGATGGGCGGGTTCACCGGTTTGTCAGATTTCCAATCAACCATGAAATTGGCGCCTGATCCGCCGCTTTTGTCTTTCTCTGGGATGATAAAGCGAATGGATTCCAAGGGTTTTAAAACCTTTGGCTTACCGATGTGTTTTTTCAGCAACTTGCCCTGAGTTTCATAGTAGTCGGCCCGGGTAATAGTAACCGAGTTTTCCGGATCAATATTGCGAATGCTCAGTGTGATGGTGAGCATGTAGGCGCGGTCGCGGGCACCACTGTAGATATGGGAGTAAGCGGGCACGTACAGCGTTTGCCCGTCTGAGAGACCACAGTGCTTGCCGGCCTGCGCGGACTGGGGCGCGGATAAAATCATGATGCAAACGATGGTCAAACAGCTGAAAAGGATGTTCTTTTGCATGGCTAATCTCCAGGTTGAGTGGGGGGATACCAGAAGAATACTACACTTTATCAAGAAAATCAGCCCTGAATTGAATATTGTGAGCTCACTTGAATTACAGATTTCAGGTGGGAGCGGCATCTTGCCGCGAACAGAGATGCAGGCTGGTAATTATATCGCGGCAAGATGCCGCTCCCACAACTATCTGCCCCGATACTAAACCACAATCTCCAAGTCATTTATCTTGGCCGTCAGGGTATTCCGATGAATACCCAGGATTTTAGCCGCCTCGCCCCGCCGTCTATCGACGGAACTCAGCACCGCTTTGATGTGCTGTCTTTCGAAATCGGCCACAGCCTTTTTCAAGGTCTGGGTTTCCCGGCGCGTATTGCGCCGTTGCAGTGGCAACACATCCTCCTGCCGAATCACTGCACCTTGCGATACGATAAAAAGCCGCTCAACGAAATTTTCCAACTCCCGCACATTGCCGGGCCAGTCATAGTCCATCAAGGCCTGGACGGCCTTCGCGGTAAAAGATTTAGACGGCAATCCGTTGCTCTTGCCATTCTGATTCAGAAAATGATTGAGCAATTCGGGAATATCCTCTTTTCTTTCACGCAGGGGCGGCAGTTCGATGGGGAATACATTTAAACGGTAAAACAGATCCTCCCGGAATTTTCCTTTGGTAACAAGCTGTCGCAGGTCCTTGTTGGAAGCGGCAATGAACTTGATATCGACGTTGACGACCCGATCGCTGCCCACTTTCTCGTACTCCTTCTCCTGGAGCACCCTTAACAACCGGGCCTGCATATTGATATCCAGCAAATCGATGTCATCCAAAAAAAGCGTCCCTGAATCAGCCATTTCCAATTTGCCGCTGCGATTTTCCAGTGCACCGGTAAAGGCCCCTTTGGAGTAACCAAACAGTTCGCTTTCCATGAGGGTGGCCGGAATCGCAGCACAGTTAATCACCACGAAGGGCTGGTCGCGGCGCTGGCTACGGTTGTGGATCGCCCGGGCCACCAGTTCCTTGCCCGTGCCGCTTTCGCCCTGGATCAATATCGCCCCCGTCCCCTGGGCCCGGGCCACCCGTGAAATCAGATTGAAGACGGCTTTCATTTGGGCGGAATGCCCGACCATGGCTTCGAATGGCTGGACCCGCTCCAGTTCGTCCCGCAGGTAGACAATCTCCTTCTGAAGCTTTTTTCTTTCCAGGGCTCTTTTTACGACCGAGAGCAATTCATCGACTTCAAATGGTTTGGTGATATAGTCAAAGGCGCCAAGTTTCATGGCCCGCACAGCAGAGGATATCTCTTTGAGGGCCGACACCATGACGATTTCGGTTTCCGGTTCACTCTCTTTCAACTCTTTCAGGAGAACGAGACCGTCCAGGTCTGGCAGCAGGATGTCGAGCAGGACCAGATCCACATGTTTCTGTTTGAAGATATCCAAAGCCATGACACCGTTTTCGGCGAAAAAAAGCCGGTAATGCTCCTTCAGGACCATGTTGAAGGACTGCCGCACGCCACGCTCATCATCAACGATCAGAATTGTCGAGTTGTTCATATTACCAGCGCCTTTTCGCAAGCTGCTACCTATCGATAGATAGACTCAGATTGTGTGTCGGCCCACCACTAAATATGCTTCCCAGCGCCCGAGGTGAAATTGATAACCTGTTTTTTTGACAAATTTTTTAAACAATGGCAATATCAAAAATTCAAATTTTGAGTGGCCCGCTATCCAAGCTAAAAACCATGCACAATTTTCTGTGCGTCCCTGCACAGATATCTGTGCAAGGTACCCTATTATCCTGCTGTCACAAGGAGCCTCAGCGCCTCTCTGCAGCCAGTTGCCGGAACGACAACAGTTCTCCCGGGCCCTATGATGACAGGCATTTACTTACGATAACCAAGGCTGTCGATCGCACAATCGCACGTCCAGCCGTTCGATGGCATATAAATTGAATTGGCTGAAAAGCAGCCACAGATCCTAAAAGGCATTAAATCATGAAAAAAGAGACCAGTTGCATAAATTCCAAGGCCGTCCTCGGTTACGTCCGCCGTCACAACCATGGATCGACTGAACCATTGCTCGAGAATCTGGACCCGGAAATCAACATGATGGTCAATCCCGAGACCTACCTCTTGGACCAAAATAATTGGATCTCATGCCGCATCCTGGCGGAAATGTTCCGCCGGGCTCGTGAACTGTTCTGCGACCCCTTTATAGCCTTTAAGATCGGTAAATATGCGGTCCAGGAATCTTCATTGGGGCTGAGCCAGCAAATCCTGCTGAAAGCGTCCCTTTCCACCCGGGAAGCCCTGATCGCTTTCCACGGCGTGAATGAGCAGTGCAGCCGCAATAAACGATTGGAGATAATCTCCCTCAAGCACAACGAAGCCGCCATTCGACTCCACTGGAGCCCCGACATGGCGGTAACAAGGGACAATTGTATCTACAATCAGGGCATTTTCACTTTCATGCCGCAGATCTGGAAGGGTTCAAAAATCAATTTACAGGAAACCTGTTGTTTCTTCGAGGGCGCCGAGTTTTGTGAGTACAAGCTGGACTGGTCAGAAAAAAATCGATTTTTCGCGTTCTTCGATCGTTTGCTGACGCAGAACTATACCCACGATGAAATCATCACCGAGCTGGAAAAAAACCGGCAGCAGATCGAGTTGAAGTATGAAGAGGCGCGGCGCCTGAACATTGAACTCAACAAGAAGATAACCCAGATCGAGGCGATCCAGGAAACCGGAAAGGCCATCTTGTCGATTTTGGATCTGGACGAATTGCTTACCGTGCTCATGCGGCTGCTGTCCAGTGCCTGTAGAATCAACCGGGCGATTATCTTGCTGATTGACAACACCGACAACACCCTCGCATACTGCCATGGAACGGGCTTCGATCCGGAACCACCGCTGCCGATTAGGCAATACCGGGTCGGCCTGAATAGTGAGAACCATCTACTGGCCAGCGTAATCGATTTCGGGAAAGCCCGCTACCTGCCGGAAATCCTGGAATCGGATCTGGCGGATGACGCCCTCCTGGCAGCCTTGAACCACCCGGCCTCATTGTACGCCGCCCCTCTGGTAACCGGAACCCGGGTAATCGGATTGATCGTGACCGACAGTTTTGAAAAAGACGGCATCTCCCTGGAAACCCGGGACACCCTGGATATATTCGCGCCCCAGATCGCCATCGCCATCGAGAATGCGCGGCTTTACAGCAAACTCAGTGATCAGATGCAGGCTTTGAAGAAATCCAACCTGCTCCTGAGTAGGGTAGAGAAATTCTCTTTCCTGGGAAATCTGGCCGCGCGCCTGGCCCATGAAATAAAGAACCCCATGACCGCTATCCGGACATTTATTCAAATGTTGCCGGAAAAGTTTGATGATGCGGAATTTAGAGACACCTTTCACAAAATAGCGCTCGAAGAAACCGAACGCGTTAATGGTCTTATCATTGAACTTCTGGACCTGGCCAACACCGAAGAGTCCCATTTCGCACCAACCGACCTGCATGGCCTGATCGAAAAAATGGTGCTGCTGATTTCCCCGCAGAGCAAATCTCGCCGTATATCGGTCACCACGTTTCTCTCAGGAGACATTGGACCGGTAACCCTGGACGAGAAGAAAATGAAACAAACCATCCTCAACATTTTGACCAATGCCGTCGAGACCACGCCGGATGAAGGGGAGGTCTCTATCCTGACGTCACTGTCTGGAAAAAACAACGGCCATCGTCAAATTGAAATTGAGATCCGCGATAACGGGCCGGGCATTCCGGTTGAGATAGAAGAGAAAATCTTTGATCCCTACTTTTCCACCAAGCACAAAAGCAAGCTGCACAAAGGCACCGGGTTGGGTCTGTTTATCGCGCATCAGAATATCCAGGCGCACGACGGCAGCATCGAGATTGACCGGGACTATACCGGTGGTGCGTCATTTAAAATCCTGATTCCAGAAAAACATGAAAATCGGCGTAATTAAAATCTATCCTGTACGGATTCCCCTCCGACTGCGAGCCTCCACCCCAAACCACTCTCCGGTTAGTTTCACAAACATCATCATTGAAATCAGCGATGCCAAAAACAGGTTTCGCGGTTATGGTGAAGGCTGCCTGCCTCCTAAAAAACAGATCTTTCTGGAAGATTGGATCAAAGCGGCCGCAGCCTTTCTCTCGGTAAATTCGTTTCCCTGGAACCTGAGCAGCATCTACGATATCCAGGCTTATATCAAGAGCCTCCCGCCGCTGGCCAGCCTGAACCCTGTGGTCTGCGCCATTGAGACCGCCTTATTGGATATTCTGGGTCGCAAACAGGACAAGCCTTTGTCCGCCTATTTCCCGAGTCACCATTACACCACCTTTATCAATTATACAGCGGCGATTCCCAACGGACTCAGCAAGCGGCAGGCGGTTGCCTTCTGCCGGGCGGCGCATAAACTGGGCATCCGCCAGGTACGCCTCGGCGTCGGGGTCGACCCTAAAAAAACACTCAATCGCCTGGAGACGATTACGGACATATTCAATAGCCGCTGTACATTCAGCCTCGATCCCGGGCTCGCTTGGGATCCGGAGATCACCCAGGCCCACATACCCGTGCTGGAAAGGTATCCCGTCCATGCCATTGAAGACCTGATGCCCATTGAAAAAAAGGGGCTTGCGCGGGTGGCCGACACCTTGAAACCGATGGGTATCAAATTGATTGTCGGGAAATCCGCGCTCACAATTGAAGATGCCCAGCAGGTTGTCTCCACCGGCCTGCACGACGCCTTCAGTATCCAGCTATCACGCAACGGTGGATTTCACCGTTCTTTGCAGCTCGTCGACTTTCTGCGGCAAAACGAATTTGATTACCAGATAAGCTGCCATACGGCGGGATCTTGCATCCTCTCCTCTGCCGGGCACATATTCAATTTGCTCTGCCGGGATGCCGTCAATCGCGAAGCGATGTATGCCAAATCTGTGAAAGGATTCGAAACGGTCACGGGGGTTACCTGGCTGCGGCCGGGTGGCACGGCCTTACCGATGAAAGGATCCGGTCTGGGGGTACATGTAAACCGCGATACGATTTCCAGCCTGAAGAAGAACCGTTTTTTTAGCCACGCCGCAACGATCACCTCTGAATCAGCCTCTTCCACCGTCTGAAACTAAATACAGATGGATTGCTGACCGGATTCATGCAGCCGGTTAAATAAGGTTTTGCCTTACGTGTAATTCTGCTATTATAACCCTTTCGACAACCCAGGAAAGGAGGACTAACCGTGCAGAAATTTGTATTTGTTTTAACCCGCGGACTTGAAGATCCTACCCGGGCGACCAGGGGGCTACAACTCGCTAGGGCGGCCAAGGAGCAGGGCCACGATGTCGCCCTTTTTATGACCGACGATGCAGTGCTCCTGGCCAAAAAGGGCTTGATTGACAACGTTGTCGCACCAACTGGCGATGAAGCTTCCGGCCACCTGTTTTACCTCATCGACAACAATGTACCCATCTACCTCTGAATCCCCTGCGCCGAAGCTCGCCAGGTTGGCGAAGCCGATGTCTATGAGACGATTCAGTTCGCGGGTGCTCCCAAGCTCTTTGAATTGTGTGAAGTCGCCACGGCCATGACGTTTTAGGGTTGGGATCTCGGAGAACCTTACAATGCATGACAACGTGTAACACACGGGTGTCGCAAAAATTCGAAATCCGGAATGTTCTCAAGGCGAACGCCGCAATATCGAAGTTCTAAACAAATTATAAAATCCAATGACCAAAACAAGGCCCCTAACAACAGGCCAGACAGATAGATTGCTTGTGCATTTGGATTTTTGTCATTCGATATTGTTTCGAAATTCGTGCTTCGTATTTCGGATTTAGATATCCAACAAATCACAGATAATGATAGGGTCGCTGTGCGCCTATAATGGAAACGCGACGGCGAAATGTTTGCCTGATGCACTTTAGGACCTTTGCCTACGAAGATGCCCTTTTTTGCCACACCATTCGCAAAAAAGCTTTTACCGAATTGTTTGTGGATGAACTCACACCTGCTCAAATATCCGCCTGCGTCGAAGCATACGCGCTGTATGATTACCTGCGCATGCAAAAAGCCGGTGAATTTTTCATTGCGGAAGATGACGGTGTGCCCCGCGGGTTTTTCACCCTCAAGCGGCTTACCCGGAATAAAGTCGAGATTCCGCTGATCTATGTAGATCCGGATCACCTCGGGCAGGGTCGCGGCCGTGAGTGCTTACGCTGGCTCGAAAGCTGGGTGGCCACCAACTGGCCGGAGGTAACCCGGCTAATCGTGGACACCGTCATCCCCCTGACCAACGGTGGTTTTTATGAGGCCATGGGCTACGCCGTCGAAGGTGAAACCACGTGCCGTTATTCGGGCCTGGAGATCCCGGCTGTGCGGTACTTTAAAACGTTGCCGGGTCAAGAGGTGGGTTGAAGGGCACTTGCAGGCCTTTCAATGGATACAAAACAGTCACTTTAAAGATACTTCATAGCGATTATGTAGCGGTTTGAACTCGGAGAAGGCTACGATGATCTTCCGGCTTGACAGCAATGACAGGGCCATAAAGGTGCTGAAAGCCAATAAGACTGCCCTTCTGACCAGCGTGCCGTCGGCATCCTGGATACACAGAATTGAATCCAGGGTCTTTACGATTTGCCCATCAGATGATGGTGCTGATATTGTAAGCCATGCGGTCTCGACGTGGAATACAGAAAATAAACCGGTCTGCCGCCGCACACCTACCTCATCCAGACCCGTGTAAGAAAAGCCCGTGAAATGATTGCCGCCGGTAAATCCCTTGCCAGAGCAGCCACTGATCCCGGTTTTACCGATCAGAGTCACCTCAATCGCCACATTAAACAGATCAACGGGGCTACCCCGGGGCAGTAAAGCAAAATCGTACAACATCCCTGATTCGGGATTGTATATTAAAAAAATCAAAACCATTCAATTTCTCGCGCAGAGACGCGGAGGCGCAGAGACGTCCTCCTTAGACTAAGATCAATGAACAGTCCAGCGCAGTCGGGAAGGCAAAAACAGAATTTCGTCGCACTAGCGTGCGAAAAACCGATTCATGCTCACTGCA